>Ga0182742_1000067_pt1 | contig 218085 bp, 185 predicted proteins | sample eDN5th37CBELigMG_FD_128880 | JGI IMG/M metagenome (GOLD analysis project Ga0182742, IMG submission 128880) | Enriched Miracle-Growth compost microbial communities from Emeryville, California, USA - eDNA 5th pass 37_C BE-Lig MG (version 2)... ... | reverse complement strand
GCGTCGAACACGGTCTTCTTGTCTTCCAGCGCGTCGCGCGACTGGTCCACGTAGGCCAGCTTCACGGTCTGGCCGATCTTGACCTCGCCCGAGTCCGGCTGCTCGCGGCCGGCGATCATGCGGAACAGCGTCGACTTGCCGGCGCCGTTGGCGCCGATGATGCCGACGATGGCGCCCGGCGGCACCTTGAAGCTGAGGTTGTCGATCAGCAGGCGGTCGCCGTAGGCCTTGCTGACGTTATTGAATTCGATGACCTCGTTGCCCAGGCGCTCGCCCACGGGAATGAAGATTTCCTGGGTTTCGTTGCGTTTCTGGTATTCGTAGGACGACAGTTCCTCGAAGCGGGCCAGGCGCGCCTTAGCCTTGGCCTGGCGGCCCTTGGGGTTCTGGCGCACCCATTCCAGTTCTTTCTTGATGGTCTTCTGGCGCGCGGATTCCGAGGCCTCTTCCTGCTTGAGGCGGTCTTCCTTCTGCTCCAGCCACGAGCTGTAGTTGCCCTTCCAGGGAATGCCGTGGCCGCGGTCCAGTTCGAGAATCCATTCGGCCGCGTTGTCCAGGAAGTAGCGGTCGTGGGTCACGCCCACCACGGTGCCCGGGAACTTGTGCAGGAACTGCTCCAGCCATTCCACGCTTTCGGCGTCCAGGTGGTTGGTGGGCTCGTCCAGCAGCAGCATGTCGGGCTTGGACAGCAGCAGGCGGCACAGCGCGACGCGGCGCTTCTCGCCGCCCGACAGGTTGCCGATCACGGCGTCCCAGGGCGGCAGGCGCAGCGCGTCGGCGGCGATTTCCATCTGGTGCTCGATGTCGTCGGCGCCGCTGGAGGCCGCGGCGGCGATGATGGCTTCGAGCTCGGCCTGTTCGGCGGCCAGCGCGTCGAAATCGGCGTCCGGCTCGGCATAGGCGGCATAGACCTCGTCGAGGCGCTTCTTGGCGGTGACGACGGCGCCCAGGCCTTCCTCGACCGCCTGGCGCACGGTGTGCTCGGGGTTCAGCTGCGGTTCCTGCGGCAGGTAGCCGATGTTCAGGCCCGGCATGGGGATGGCTTCGCCCTCGATTTCCTTATCGACGCCGGCCATGATCTTCAGCAGCGTCGACTTGCCCGAGCCGTTCAGGCCCAGCACGCCGATCTTGGCGCCAGGAAAAAACGAAAGCGAGATGTCGCGCAGGATCTGCCGCTTGGGCGGCACGATCTTGCCGACGCGGTTCATGGTGTAGACGTATTGGGCCATGGGCTCGTATCGGAGATATAGCTGATAAACCGCTGATTGTAGGCCGGAACCCCGGCCCGCGGGCGCGCGCGCCGTCAGGCCGCGCGGGGCTGCTGCGCCGCGCGGCCGACGCGCATCTGCGCCAGCATCACGCCGGCCAGCGCCATCGCGCCGCCGACGATGTGGAACACGTGCGGCTTTTCGTCCAGGAACAGCGCGGCGATGGCGACCGTGGCCACCGGCATCACGTTCAGGAAGATGCTGGCGCGGTTCGGCCCCAGGTGCTTGACGCCCTGCATCCACAGGAAAGGCGCGAACAGCGACGGAAACAGCGCGGCGTACAGCACCAGCGGCAGGTTCTCGCCGTTGAGCGGCGAGGCCGGCGCCAGCAGGAAGGCCGGCAGCTGGAACAGCACGCCGAAGCCGACCTGCACGTACAGCGACTGCCACGGCCCCACGGGCAGCGCCCAGCGGCGCAGCAGCACGCCGTACAGCGCGTACGCCAGCGCGCCTATGCCCATCAGCACGTCGCCGCGATTGGCGCCCACCGCCAGCAGGCGGGCCGGATCGCCCTCGCCGATCAGCAGCGCCAGGCCGGCCAGCGACAGCAGGCCGCCCAGCATCGCCATCGCCGAAGGCCGCTCGCGCAGCACCACCGCCACCACGGCGACGGTCATCAGCGGAATCATGGCGGTGATGATGCCCATGTTGGTGGCCGTGGTGCTGGCGGCCGCCACATAGGCCAGGCCCTGGTACAGCGCCATGCCCAGCCCGCCCAGCACCGCGAACTTCAGCAGGTTGGGCCGGATCTGGCGGCGCTGCGCCCATACGCCGGGCAGCGCGAACGGGGTCAGGATCACGCCGGCCAGCGCCCAGCGGTAGAACCCGATGGCCGCGGGCGCGATCACGCCGGCGGCCATCTTGGTCACGATCATGTTGACCGACCAGATCAGGGCCGCCAGCAGGGGAAACAGCAGATAACGGGCGGGCGGGTGCGCGGCGGCGGGGGTGGGCATGGCGGGGACATCGAAACAGAGCGGGAGCGAGCAAGTGTAGGACGTGTCTGACCCGATGTATATAATGAAAAACAGACAAATCCTGCGAAGTTCCGACATGCCGTCCGCCGATTCCGCGCCGCAGCTTGCCGGCCACCTGCCCTATCCGCTGGCCTGCCGCATCCTGCATTTCACGCCCCGTTCGCGCATGCGCCGCCATGCCTCGCCATGGGCGGAACTGAATTTCGCGATCTCCGGCATCATGGAAATCGGCATAGGCGGCGTCAGCTACCTGTCTCCGCCGCAGTACGCCATCTGGATACCGCCGCACGTCGAACACTGCTGCCAGAACCAGGACGAAGTGCATTACGCCTGCATCGACATTCCGGCGGCGGCATGCGCCGGCCTGCCCGAACAGCCCTGCACGCTGGAGATCAGTCCGGTGATGCGGGCGATTCTGGCCGACTTCGAACGGCGGGCGGTCACCTATCCGGATACGCCCGAAGACCGGCGGATGGCGCAGATCGTCATCGACCAGGCGCGCCAGGCGCGCGCCTACGCCAGCTATCTGCCGTCCACCGGCGACCCGCTGCTCGCGCCCATCCTGGCGGCGCTGCAGCGGCATCCGGGCGACAAGCGCGGCGCCGCGCACTGGGCCGCCAGCGCCGGCGTCACGGAGCGCACGCTGCTGCGCCGCTGCCAGCAGCACCTGGGCATGTCCTTCAACGAATGGCGCCAGCGGCTGCGGGTCGTGAGCGCGCTGGGCCTGCTGGACGCGGGCAGATCGGTCCAGTCGGTGGCGCATGAGCTGGGCTACAGCACGCCGTCGGCCTTCATCGCCATGTTCCAGCGGCTGACCGGCACGTCGCCCGACAGCGCGCGCCGCCGCGACGTCCTGCCCTGACCCGGGAAAATCGCGTCGGCCAAGCGTCGGATGCAAGCGCGGGCCGATCGCGAGACAATACGGTTTACTTTCGTATTGCCGTGCCGTCGCGGCTTCATCGCGCCCAGGAACCTCTCATGTCCGCCTCCGCCACTCCCCCAGCTTCCCTGACCCATTTCAACGCCGCCGAACTGGACATGCTGGCCAAGACCGCCGACGCCCTGAGCGCCTATCTGGGCAAGCCGGTGCTGGCCGAGGTGGTGCTGGGCGACGAAGGCACCGAATGGGTCACCTATGGCGTGCCCGTGGACGAGAACGCCAAGCCCGACGACGAGCAGACCCACGTCCAGCTCGGCGGCCCCGGCGCGCGTCTGCTGGGCAACCGCGGCGGGCTGCCGCCGTCCGACGACGATAGCTACGATTGCCTGTATCTCTGGGCCATCGAAATCTCGCTCAACGAAGGCGAGCGCTTCGTCAAACTCGACCAGGACGGCGAAGAATCCGCCTGGTCCGACAGCCTGGAAGACGTGCTGCCGTTCGCGCTCACCGAAGAGCCCATGCCGGAAGATCCGGACGAAGACGACGATGAAGACGACGAAGACGAGGACGAGGGCGAAGAAGCGGACGGCGACGCCCGCCGCCACTGAACGCCCCGCGCGGATCACACCGTGATCCGCCCCTCCTGCACCGCGTGACAGGCCACCACCGACACGCCCGAGGCCAGCGCGGCCGGCGCTTCGCGCTTGCAGCGGTCATTGGCGTGCGGGCAGCGAGGATGGAACGTGCAGCCCGACGGCGGACTGAGCGGATTCGGCACCTCGCCCGCCACCGCCGTGCGCGGCTTGCCCGCGCCGTTGATGTCGGGAATGGCCTGCAGCAGCATCCGCGTGTACGGATGCCGCGGCCGCGCGAACAGCTCGTCGCGCGGCGCCACTTCCACCATGCGACCCAGGTACATCACTCCCACCCGGTCGGCCACGTGGTGCACCACGGCCAGGTTGTGGGAAATGAACAGATAGGTCAGCCCCAGCTCGCGCTGCAGGTCCTTCATCAGGTTCAGCACCTGGGCCTGCACCGACACGTCGAGCGCCGAGGTCGGCTCGTCGCACACCAGGAATTCCGGATTGACCGCCAGCGCCCGCGCAATCGAGATGCGCTGGCGCTGGCCGCCCGAGAACTGGTGCGGATAGCGTCCCTGGTCCGCCGGGTCCAGGCCGACCTGCCGCAGCAGCTCGCCGACGCGGGCGCTGCGCTCGGCGGGCGTCATCCGCGTATGGGTCAGCATGGGCTCGGCGATGATGCGTCCGACCCGCCAGCGCGGATTCAGGCTGGCATAGGGGTCCTGGAAAATCATCTGCAGGCGCTTGCGCAGCGCCCGTCCGCCCGGCTCCGACATGCGCGACAGGGGCTGGCCGTCGAAGCGGATGTCGCCGCGCGTCAGCTCGTACAGGCCGACCAGCATGCGCGCCACGGTCGACTTGCCGCAGCCCGATTCGCCCACCAGCGCCAGGGTCTCGCCGCGCGCGATCTCGAACGACACGCCGTCCACGGCGCGCAGCATCACCTGCGGCTTGCGCGCCAGCTTGCGTTCCAGCCAGGGCGGCGACACGTCGAACCAGCGGGCCGCGTCCTTGACTTCAACCAAGGGGGTGCTCATGCCGCCACCTCCGCTTTGTTTTCATGGAGCCAGCAGGCCGCTTGTGAAGTGCCTGCGGGCATTAGTTCGGGCCGGTCGCGCTCGCAGCGCGGCAGGCGCTGCCCGCAACGCGGATTGAAGGCGCAGCCGGGCGGAATCGCGTTCAGTCGCGGCATGCTGCCGTCGATCTGCACCAGCCTGTCGGCATGCGCGTCCAGTGTGGGAATAGAGCCCATCAGCCCCGCCGTGTAGGGATGGCGCGGCTTGTGGATGACGTCGGCCACCGGGCCGATCTCGGCCACGCGCCCGGCGTACATCACCGCCACGCGGTCGGCGGTTTCGGCGATCACGCCCATGTCGTGCGTGATCAGCATCACCGCCGTGCCGTGCTCTCGGCACAGGCGCTTGAGCAGTTCGATGATCTGCGCCTGGATCGATACGTCCAGCGCCGTGGTCGGCTCGTCGGCCACCACCAGCTTGGGCTCGGCCGCCAGGGCCAGCGCGATCACCACGCGCTGGCGCATGCCGCCCGAGAACTGGTGCGGATAGTGGTCGATGCGCTCGCGCGCCGCCGGAATGCCGGTGGCCACCAGCAGCTCGACGGCGCGGTTGCGCGCCTGCGACCAGCTCATGTCCAGATGCGTGACGATGGTCTCGGCCAACTGCCGGCCCACGGTGTACAGCGGATTCAGCGAGGTCAGCGGGTCCTGGAACACCGCGCCGATTTCGCGGCCGCGCACGCGGCGCATCTGCTCGTCGGGCAGGTTGTCGATGCGGCGGCCGGCCAGCAGGATCTCGCCCGCGGCCACGCGCCCCGGCGGCTCCAGCAGCCCGATGATGGACGCGCCGGTCAGCGACTTGCCGGCCCCGGACTCGCCCACCACGCCCAGCACTTCGCCTTCCTGGATGGAGAACGACACGTCGTCCAGCGCGCGCAGCGTGCCGCGGCGGGTGGGAAATTCCACCCGCAGGTTGCGGACTTCAAGTAAAGCGCTCATGCGCGACACCTCAATTCAGTTTGGGGTTGAGCGCGTCGCGCAGCCAGTCGCCCAGCAGATTGACGGACAACACCAGCAGCACCAGCGCCGCGCCTGGGAAAATGGTGATCCACCACTCTCCGGAAAACAGGAAGTCATTGCCGATGCGGATCAGCGTGCCCAGCGAAGGCGCCGTCGGCGGCACTCCCACGCCCAGGAACGACAGCGTCGCCTCGGTGATGATGGCGGTGGCCAGGTGCACGGTGGCCAGCACCAGCACCGGCCCCAGCACGTTGGGCAGCACGTGGCGGAACATGATGACCGGCGAGGCCACGCCGATGACCCGCGCCGCCTGCACGTATTCGCGGTTCTTCTCCACCAGCGTGGAGCCGCGCACCGTGCGCGCGTATTGCGGCCAGCCGGCCAGCGCGATCGAGCCGATCAGCACGGGAAAGGCGATCAGCTCGTGCATTTCGCGCGGCACGGCGGCGCGCGCCACGCCGTCGATCAGCAGCGCGATCAGGATGGCGGGAAACGACAGCTGCACGTCGGCCACGCGCATGATGAAGGCGTCGATCCGCCCGCCCGCGTATCCCGACACCAGGCCCAGCACGATGCCGATCAGCATGGACAGCAGCACCGAGGCCAGGCCGATCAGCAGCGACACGCGCGTGCCGTACAGAATGGCCGAAAACAGGTCGCGCCCCTGGCTGTCCGTGCCCAGCAGATAGGTGGACTGCCCGTCGGCCTCCCAGACCGGCGGCAGCAGCGCGTCCAGCAGCTCCACCTTGGTCAGGTCGAAGGGGTTGTGCGGCGCCACCCAGCCGGCCCCGAAGGAACAGACGAGCAGCAGCGCCAGCAGCACGGTGGCGGCGATGGCCACGGGAGCCCGGCGCCAGGCCCAGGCGATGTCGCTGTCCCACCAGCGTTTGAGTACGGCGCGCATCAGTGAGCCCCCCCGCGTGTCAGCCCGGAGCGCAGGCGCGGGTCCACGACGAAATACAGAAGATCGACGATCAGGTTGATGACCACGAACACCAGCGCGATCAGGCACAGGTACGCGGCCATGACCGGCACGTCGGCGAATTGCACCGCCTGGATGAACAGCAGGCCCATGCCCGGCCACTGGAACACCGTCTCGGTCACGATGGCGAAGGCGATGATGCCGCCGAGCTGCAGGCCGGTGATGGTGATGACCGGCACCATCGTGTTCTTCAGCGCGTGGCCGAAGTGGATGGCGCGGCGCTTCAGGCCGCGGGCGCGCGCGAACTTGATGTAGTCCGAACGCAGCACCTCCAGCATTTCGGAGCGCACCAGCCGCAGCACCAGCGTCATCTGGAACAGCGACAGCGTGATGGACGGCAGGATCAGGTGCTTCCACCCCGTGACGGTGAACAGCCCAGACGTCCACCAGCCGATGCCGACGGTATCGCCGCGCCCGTAGCTCGGCAGCCAGCCCAGTTGCACGGAAAACACCAGGATCAGCAGGATGCCGATCAGGAAGGTCGGCAGCGACACCCCCAGCAGCGAGCCGGCCAGCAGCAGCTGCGACAGCAGGCTGTTGCGCTTGAGCGCGGTGTAGACGCCCAGCGGCACGCCCAGCAGCAGCGCCAGCAGCGCGGCCACGACGGACAGCTCCAGCGTGGCCGGCAGGCGCGACTTCAGCAGCGCGGATACGGGTTCGCTCTGGCGCAGGGAGATGCCGAAATTGCCCTGCACGGCGTTGGCCACGAAGTGGCCGAACTGGACGATGGCCGGCTCGTTCAGGCCCAGGCGTTCACGCAGTGCCATGCGTTCGGCGTCGGTGGCGTCCTGCCCCAGCATGATGGTGACGGGATCGCCGACGTATTGGAAAAGCACGAATGCCAGCAGCGCGACGGTGAGCATCACCGCCACGGCCTGCAGCAGGCGGCGCAGTATGAAAGCAAACATAGGAGAAAAGGCGAATTGGCGGAGCCCCGGAAGGGCCCCGCCCTGGATTAGGGTCTTTCAACCCTGGACGGGATCAGTCGACCTTGACCCAGTCGGCGACCAGACGGTTGTCGGCGCGGTGCACCACCGTCACGTTCTTGCGCATGGCCCAGGGAATGACCTGGTCGTGCAGCGGGATGTGGCCGAAGTCCTTGGCGTGCCCTTCCAGCACCTTGATGATGTCGGCGTCGCGCTTGGCCGGATCGGTCTCGGTCTTGATCCGGTCGATGACGGCGTCCAGTTCCTTGTTGCTGTAGTTGCCCAGGTTGTACATGCCGTCCGCGCCTTCGCCCTTGGTGCGGATCAGGTTCTGCAGCGTGTACATGGCGTCGAAGGTGGGCACGCCCCAGCCGAACAGGTAGGCGCTGGTGTCGTACGACTGCACCTTGGGGAAGTAGGTGGCGCGCGGCATGGCGTTCATGGTGGCCTTCACGCCCACCTTGGCCCACATGCCGATGACGGCCTGGCAGATGGCCTCGTCGTTGATGTAGCGGTTGTTGGGGCAGTCCAGCGTGAAGTTGAGCGTGCCGTCGTAGCCGGCTTCCTTGAGCAGCGCGCGCGCCTTGTCGGCGTCGTAGGGCACGCGCTTGTGCAGCGACTCGGCCCAGCCGTGCACCTGCGGCGCGATCATGGTGCCGGTGGGCGCGGACAGGCCGCGCATCACGGCGCGCTTGATCGCGTCCACGTCGATGGCGCGGTACAGCGCCTCGCGCACGCGCACGTCCTGGAACGGGTTCTTGCCCTTGATGGTGGAGTACTGCAGCTCGGGACGCTTCTGGTCCAGGCCCAGGTAGATGGTGCGGTATTCGTTGCCCTCGACCACCTTGGCCGACTGGCGCAGGCGGTCCAGGTCCTGGGCCGCCGGGTCCAGCACGAAGTCGATCTCGCCCGACAGCAGCGCCGCGGTGCGCGTGGCGTTCTGCTTGATCGGCGTGAACACGACTTCGGTCACGTTGCCGACCTTGCCGGCCTTGTTCCACCAGTCCTTGTTCTCCTCGAACACGGTGCGCACGTCCACTTCACGCGACTTCAGCTTGTAGGGGCCGGTGCCGTTGGTATTGCGCGCGCCGTAGGTTTCTTCCTTGTTGACGAAGTCCTGCGGCTTGGCGATGTTGTGCTTCTCGGCCCAGGCCTTGTTCATGATGAACACATTGGTCAGCTGGCGCAGCAGCACGGGATTGGGCGCCGAGGTCTCCACCTCGACCGTCAGGTCGTCGACCTTGCGCGCTTCCTTGATGCCGGTGGTGTAGGCCTTGTAGTTCGAGGTCGGGGCCATCGCGCGGTGGATCGAGAACACCACGTCGTCGGCGGTGAAGGCGGCGCCGTCGTGGAACTTCACGTTCGGGCGCAGCTTGAAGCGGTACAGCGTGGGCGAGACCTGCTGCCATTCGGTGGCCAGGCGCGGGGTCAGCTTGAAGGACTTGTCGTAGTCCACCAGCGGTTCGTAGATATAGCTGTTGGCGGCGATCGTCATGCCTTCGTTCTGCGAGTGCGGGTCGAAGGTGAGGATGTCGCCCTGGGCGGCCCAGCGGAAGGTTTTGGCCTGCCCGATCGAGGGCGCGGCCACGGCGGCTGCGGCGATCGCGATAGCAATCAAAGTGCGGCGCATAGGATCAACTCCTGACAGTAGTCTGAATACCGGCGCGATATTGCCTACCCGCGGAACCCCCGTCAATTCAGGGTTTATGCGTACCGGAACAGGTTTTCTCAGAGAGAAAACTATTAGGGACGCATATGCTTGTAACAAAAAAATCGGACGAACGCTGTTCGGTTTTGCGCCGCCCTATTCCTCTTCCGCGATCGGCAGTTCCAGCGGCACGTGCTCGGTCATCAGCACTTCCAGCATCTCGATCAGCTGCGCGGCCTTTGCCTCGCCGAAGGGCGCCAGCACCGCCTTCTGGTGCTGCATGGCCTGCTCGCACAGCGAGGCGATCAGGTTCGATCCCTTGGCCGTGATGCGCACGCGCGTCTGGCGCCGGTCCGCCCGCACGCCGTTGCGCGCCACCAGGCCTTCGGCCTCCATGCGCTGCACCACCTTGCTCAGCGTGGGCTGTTTGGTGATGGCCAGCACCGCCAGCGAGCCTATGGTTTCGCCCTCGCTGCCCTGCAGGCTGGCCAGCACCCGCCACTGGGTCACCGACAGTCCGGCCGCCCTGACCTGCAGGTGGAACTCCGCCGAAATGCGCTGGCTGGCCTGCGCCAGCAAATAGGCGAGGTAGCCGTCGACGAAACGGGGAGCGCCGCGCGCCGCCGTGGAAGTGTCCCGCTGCTTCTGCAATTCCATGCTGTTCTGCTCCGATGTCCGCGCCCGGGCGCATGCTGTTGCGCAACACAGGGTATACCCGGAATCGCAACCCGTTTTTGCACTCTGACGGGGCGCGCGGCGTGCCCCAAACTAGTGATCAACGAGTATATACATCCTTGTTTTATTGCGATATTTTTTTCTTTCCATGAAATTTCATCTTTTTTGTTGACAGCTAAAACGTTGACTCCTAAAGTATTTTTTAGATGAATTTTCCATGACGTGGCGATGCTGCGCAGCAGCAACGGCTGAGGACCCGACGACCGGGCCCGCAAGGAGTTCCTGATGGCAGAAAGGTCTTTCAAGAAAGAAGTCCAGCAACTGCGAATCGGCGCGGGCGAAGAGTTCCGCGGCGAGGGAATTCTTGCGGTCACCAAGGCCCTGCTGCAATCCGGCGTGGGCTACGTCGCCGGCTACCAGGGTTCGCCGATCTCGCACCTGATGGACGTGCTGGCCGACGCCAACGACATCCTGCAGGAACTCGGCGTGCACTTCGAGGCCAGCGCCTCGGAAGCCACCGCGGCCGCCACGCTGGCGGCCTCGGTCATGTATCCGATCCGCGGCGCGGTCACCTGGAAATCCACCGTGGGCACCAACGTCGCCTCCGACGCGCTGGCCAACCTGGCCTCGGGCGGCGTCACCGGCGGCGCGCTGGTGATCGTGGGCGAAGACTACGGCGAAGGCTCGTCCATCATGCAGGAACGCTCGCACGCGTTCGCCATGAAATCCCAGATCTGGCTGCTGGACCCGCGTCCCAACCTGGAAAGCATGGTCAAGGCGGTCGAGGACGGGTTCGAATTGTCCGAGGCCAGCAAGACGCCGGTGATGCTGCAGCTGCGCATCCGCGGCTGCCACGTGCATGGCCGCTTCATCGCCAAAGAAAACAAGCGTCCTGCGTTTTCGCTGGCCCAGGCGCTGGAAAGCCCCGAGCGCGACACCAGCCGCATCGTGCTGCCGCCGGCCTCGTTCCTGCACGAGCAGGAAAAGATCAAGGAGCGCTGGCCCGCCGCCATCCGCTACATCAAGGAACACAGGCTCAACGAGTTCTTCGACGGCGAGCAGGACGACGTGGGCCTGATCCTGCAGGGCGGCCTCTACAACGGCGTCATCCGCGCGCTGCAGCTGCTGGGCCTGGCCGACCACTTCGGCAACAGCCGCATTCCGCTGTACGTCATGAACGTGACCTATCCCGTGATCGAGGACGAGGTCGTCGAGTTCTGCCGGGGCAAGCGCGCCGTGCTGCTGCTGGAAGAAGGCCAGCCCGACTATATCGAGCAGAACCTGCACGCGGTGCTGCGCCGCGCCGGCGTCCAGACGCGGCTGTCCGGCAAGGACGTGCTGCCCATGGCGGGCGAATACACCATCCAGGTCATGCGCGACGGTCTGCGCGAATTCCTCAAGCGCAACCGCCCGCAATCGCTGCAGACGCACCCTGCCGTCGCGGCCGACGCCCAGGCCGCCGAACGCCAGCTCGAAATCACCGAACTGGCGCGGCCCAGGCCGGCCCGGCCGGCCGAGCAGCCCATCACCTTCCACAAGCACGTCGAAAGCCTGGCGGCGGTGGTGCCGCCGCGGCCGGCGGGCTTCTGTACCGGCTGTCCGGAGCGGCCGATCTTCTCGGCGCTGACCCTGGCGCAGGAGAAGCTGGGCCAGCACCACATTTCGTGCGACATCGGCTGCCACCTGTTCTCCATCCTGCCGCCCTTCAACCTGGGCGCCACCACCATGGGCTACGGCCTGGGCGCCTCCAGCGCGGCGGCGTTCAACGTGCCGGCGGCCAAGCGGCCCATTTCCATCATGGGCGACGGCGGCTTCTGGCACAACGGGCTGGCCTCGGGCATCGGCAACGCGGTGTTCAACAAGTACGACGGCGTGATCGTCATCGTCGACAACTACTACTCCTCGGCCACCGGCGGCCAGGACATCCTGTCCTCGCGCGCCGACAACCCGGACCGCTCGACCAACAACCCCATCGACGAGGCCGTGCGCGGGGTCGGCGTGAAATGGGTGCGCACGCTGGACCGCACCTACGACGTGGCCAAGGTGCGCGCCACCCTCGAAGAGGCGCTGACCACCGACGTCAAGGGCCCCAAGGTCATCATCGCGCAGTCCGAATGCATGCTGAACAAGCAGCGCCGCGTCAAGCCGCTGTTCAACCAGGCGGTGAAGGCGGGCAAGCGCGCGGTCAAGGAACGCTTCGGCGTGGACCCCGACGTCTGTACCGGCGACCACGCCTGTATCCGCCTGTCGGGCTGTCCGTCGCTGACGGTCAAGGACAGCGGCGATCCGCTCAAGGAAGATCCGGTCGCGCACGTCGAAAGCAGCTGCGTGGGCTGCGGCAACTGCGGCGAAGTGGCCCATGCCGCCGTGCTGTGCCCGTCGTTCTACCGCGCCGACATCGTCCACAACCCGACCGGCCGGGACCGCTTCATGGCGCGCATGCGCGGCGCCGTGATCGGCTTTCTGCAACGGCGCCGCGCCGCGCGCCTGACCCATGACGCCCTTTGAGGAACCCTGCTCCATGAACGCGGCCGCTATGCAGCAAGCCAATCCGATCAAGATCGCCATCCTGGCCATGGGCGGCCAGGGCGGCGGCGTGCTGGCCGACTGGATCGTCGACATGGCCGAGCACGCCGGCTGGTGGGCCCAGACCACTTCGGTGCCCGGCGTGGCCCAGCGCACCGGCGCCACCATCTATTACGTGGAGCTGATGCCCGAGGCCGAAGTGCGGCGCGCCGGCAGGCAGCCGGCGCTGGCGCTGATGCCCACGCCCGGCGACGTGGACCTGGTGGTGGCGGCCGAGCTGATGGAAGGCGGGCGCGCGATCCAGCGCGGCCTGGTCACGCCCGAGCGCACGGTGCTGCTGGCCTCGTCGCACCGCAGCTACGCCGTCAGCGAAAAATCCGCGCCCGGCAACGGCATCGCCGATCCCAACAAAGTGCTGGAAGCCGGCCGCGCGGCGGCCCGTCGCTTTCTCTGCTTCGACCTGCAGGACCTGGCCGACCGGGCCGGCAGCGTCATCAGCGCCAGCCTGTTCGGCGCGGTGGCGGGCAGCGGCGCGCTGCCGTTCGCGCGCGACGATTTCGAGGCCACGGTGCGGCGCGCCGGCCTGGGCGTGGAGGCCAGCCTGCGCGCCTTCGCGCTGGGTTTCGAAGCGGCCGACCAGGCCCCCGCGCAGCCCGCCGCCATCGACCTGGAACGGCCGCTGCCGGCGCTGCCCGAGACCGCCGCCAGCCCGCGCGCTCAGGCCCTGCTGGACGCCATCAAGCGCGATTTCCCCGCCTGTGCGCAGCCCATGCTGGTGGCCGGCGTGCGCCGCCAGATCGAGTTCCAGGACCTGGCCTACGCCGGCGACTATCTGCGCCACATGAAAGCCATCCGCGACCTGGACGCCGCGCACGGCGGCGACGCGCGCCAGTGGGCGCTGACCTGCGCGGCGGCGCGCTATGTGGCCACGGCCATGGCCTACGACGACGTGATCCGCGTCGCCGACCTGAAAACCCGCGGCACGCGCTTCGAGCGCGTGCGCCAGGAAGTGGGCGCGCGTCCGGACCAGCTGGTCTACACCACCGAATTCATGCACCCGCGGCTGGAGGAAATCTGCGGCACGCTGCCGGCCGGGCTGGGCCGCTGGCTGGAGGGCTCCAAGGCCTTCGGCGGTTTCGTCGCGCGCCGTCTGGGCCGCGGGCGCCGCATGCAGAGCAGCACGCTGAGCGGCTTTCTGATGCTGTACGCGCTGGCCGGCATGCGGCGGTTCCGCCGCGGCACGCTGCGCCACCAGACCGAGGCCGCGGGCCTGCGGCAATGGCTGGACCTGATCGCCAGGCTGGCGCCGCGCGACTACGCGCTGGCCGTCGAAACCGTCAACTGCCGCCGCCTGGTCAAGGGCTATAGCGACACCCACGTGCGCGGCGGCGGCAAGTACCGCCAGCTCATCGCCGCCGCCGAACGGCTGGCCGGCCAGCCCAACGCCGCGGCGGCGCTGCGCGAACTGCGCGACACCGCCCTGGCCCACGAAAAATGCGAGCCCATGGAGCGCCAGCTGGCCGAAAAGCTGGCGGCCTGAGCGACGGACCGCCGCCAGCGCGGCGGCCCCGGCGAATCCGCACAAAGAGAGAGACAGACGCCGTGCAAACATTGAAACTCATCGTTCGCGAAGTCCGCCAGGAATCGCCCTTGATCCGCTCTTTCCGGCTGGCCCGCGAAGACGGCGGACCGCTGCCCGCCTTCGGGCCGGGCGCGCATCTGAAGGTGTCGGTGCCGGGCCAGCGCGAGCCGCGCTGCTACTCGCTGGTGCAGCTCGCGCCCGACGCCGGCCGCTACGCCCAGCCCCTCGAATACCGCCTGGGCGTGCGCCTCGAAGAAGCCAGCCAGGGCGGTTCGCGCTACATGCACGCGCTGTCCGAGGGCGACCTGGTCACGGCCGAAGGCCCGCGCAACGACTTTCCGCTGCACGAAGCGCCCGCCGGCGACGAACCCGTGCTGCTGATCGCAGGCGGCATCGGCATCACGCCCATCGCCTCCATGGCCGCCGCGCTCAAGTCCGCCGGCCGCGCCTTCCATCTGCACTATTGCGGCCGCAGCCGCGGCCAGCTGGCCTTCCTGCCCGAGCTGCAGGCGCTGGTCGGCGCCGACCTGAGCCTGCACGCCGACGACGAGCCCGACTGCTGCTTCGACCTGCGCGCGCTGCTGGATTCGGCCTCGCCGCGCCAGCACCTGTACGTGTGCGGCCCCAAGGGCCTGATCGACGCCGTCATCCACGAAGCTCGCGCCCGCCACTGGCCCGACGCCCACATCCATTTCGAACTGTTCACCACGGCCGCGCCGCAGGCCGGCGACCAGGCTTTCGAGGTCGAGCTGCGCCAGTCCGGCCAGGTGCTGACCATCCCCGCGGACAAGACCATCATCGAGGTCATGGAGGAAGCCGGCTGCGATCCGATGTACGACTGCAAGCGCGGCGAATGCGGGGTCTGCCAGGCCACGGTGCTGGAGGGCGAGCCCGACCACCGCGACTACTACCTCTCGGACACCGAGAAGGCCAGCGGCAAGATCATCCAGATCTGCATCTCGCGCGCGAAATCCGCGCGCCTGGTGCTGGATCTGTAGGCACGACGCAAGGAAGCGCCATCATGAGCAAATACCGCGACAACCCCGACGCCATCCGCGCCCTGCTGCGCGAGACCGAAGTGCACAAGGACCTGTTCGTCGACCAGGAACTGTTCGAGCTGGAAATGGAGCGCCTGTACGCCAACACCTGGGTCTACGTGGGCCACGACAGCCAGGTGCCGAACCCGGGCGACTACATCACCACCACGGTGGGCGACCAGCCGGTGGTGATGGTGCGCCACAGCGACCGCAGCGTGCGCGTGCTGCACAACCGCTGCCCGCACAAGGGCACGATGGTCGCCGGCGACGCCTGCGGCAACACCGGCAAGTTCTTCCGCTGCCCCTATCACGCCTGGACCTTCAAGACCGACGGCAGCCTGCTGTCCATCCCGCTCAAGAAAGGCTACGAAAACACCGGCCTGGAGCAGTGCGAGGCCAGCAAGGGCATGGCCGCCGTGCAGGACGTGCGCAACCACCGCGGCTTCGTGTTCTGCCGCCTCAATCCGCAGGGCCAGTCGTTCGAGGAATTCTTCGGCGATTCGCTGTCGACCCTGGACAACATGGTCGACCGCTCGCCCGAAGGCCGGCTGGAAGTCGCCGGCGGCGTGATGCGCTACATGCACCGCTGCAACTGGAAGATGCTGGTCGATAACCAGACCGACACCTGCCACCCGATGGTGGCGCACGAATCGTCGGCGGGCACCGCGGTCAAGGTCTGGGAGCAGGCGCCCGCCGGCACGCCCAAGCCCATGGCCGTGGAACTGTTCGCGCCGTTCATCTCGCCCTACGAGTTCTTCGAGAACATGGGCATACGCGTATGGGAAAACGGCCACGGCCACACCGGCGTGGCCGACTCCATCCACGCTTCCTATTCCGGCATTCCGGGCTACTGGGACGCCATGGTGGCGGCCTACGGCGAGGAACGCGCCGGCCAGATCCTGGGCGACGTGCGCCACAACACCGTGTACTTCCCCAACATCATGGTCAAGGGCCCGATCCAGACGCTGCGCGTGTTCAAGCCGATCGCGGCCGACCGGACGCTGGTGGAGTCCTGGACCTTCCGCCTGGTGGGCGCGCCCGACCTGCTGCTGGAGCGCACCCTCATGTACAACCGGCTGATCAACGCGCCGACCTCGGTGGTCGGCCATGACGACCTGGAAATGTACGAGCGCGCGCAGGACGGCCTGCATTCGCGCGCGCGCGAATGGGTGAACGTCGGCCGGCTCTACTCGCCCGACGAGACCGGCCGCAAGAACGTCACCACCAACGGCACCAACGAATGGCAGATGCGCAACCAGTACCGCGCATGGGGCCGCTACATGACCGCAACGGAGCCGGTATGAGCGCGAGCGACCGTGAACTGATCGATTTCGTCTACGCCGAGGCGCGCATGCTGGACGAGCAGCGCTTCGAGGAATGGCTGGACCTGTACACCGAGGACGGCCGCTACTGGATGCCGCTGGCCCACGGCCAGACCGACCCCAGGCTGCACGCCTCGCTGATGTACGAAGACAAGCTGCTCTTGCGCGTACGCGTGCAACGGCTGGCCGGCCAGCGCACCTACTCGCAGCAGCCCAGGAGCCGCTGCCACCACCTGCTGCAGGCGCCCACCGTCGAGCACGGCCACCCCGAAGCCGCGCCGGCCGAAGGCCGCCACGTGGTGCGCACCGCCTTTCATTACGTGGAGACCCGGCTCGACACGCAGACGCTGTACGCCGGCTGGGCCACCCACCACCTGGTGGAGCAGGACGGCGGCCTGCGCATCCTGCTCAAGCGCGTGGACCTCGTCAACTGCGACGCGGCCTTCGGCAATATCCAACTGTTCATGTAGGAGCGGCTCGTGAACACCACGGTCCATCAGGCACTGCTCGACACCGCCGCGCGCCACGGCGCCCGGCCCTTTCTGTGCATACTGCCGGAGACGGCGCAGGCCTATGGCGTCGGCGCCGGCGAGCTGAGCTACGCCCAGGCCGCCAGCGCCGTCGAGACGCTGCGCGCGGCCTACGCCCGCGCCGGCTATGGCCACGGCCACCGCGCCGGGCTGCTGCTGGAGAACCGCCCCGCGTTCTTCCTGCACTGGTTCGCGCTGAACGCGCTGGGCGTGTCGGTGGTGCCGATCAACCCGGACCTGCGCGCCGCGGAACTCGAATACCTGACGGGGCACTCCGAGATCGCGCTGGCGGTGGCCCTGCCCGAACGCCACGACGACCTGATCGCGGCCGCCCGGCGCGCCGGCCGCGAGCTGCGCGTGATGGGCCCGGACGACGCGCCCCCGCCCGCGCCCTTTGGCGCGCCGCTGGCAGGCAGCGAGCCGGATGTCCTGACCGAATGCGCCCTGCTCTACACGTCCGGCACCACCGGCCGCCCCAAGGGCTGCATCCTGCCCAACCGCTACTTCCTGCATGCCGGCGGCTGGTATGCGCGCATCGGCGGCCTGGCCGCCCTGCGGCCCGGCGAGGAACGCATGCTGACGCCGCTGCCGCTGGTGCACATGAACGCGATGGCGTATTCGGCCATGGCCATGCTGCTGACCGGCAGCTGCCTGATCCCGCTGGACCGCTTCCATCCCAGCACCTGGTGGGACAGCGTGCGCGAATCGCGCGCCACGGTGCTGCACTACCTGGGCGTCATGCCCGCCATCCTGATGAAGGCCGAGGCGTCGCCGCGCGATCTGCAGCCCGCCATCCGCTTCGGCTTCGGCGCCGGCGTGGACCGCAAGCTGCACCAGCCTTTCGAGGCGCGCTTCGGCTTTCCGCTGCTGGAGGCCTGGGCCATGACCGAGACCGGCGCGGGCGCCGTCATCATCGCCAACCGCGAGCCGCGTCACATCGGCAGCAGCTGCTTCGGCCGCGAGGAAGACGACGTGCAGGTGCGCATCGTCGACGACGCCGGCGCCGAGGCCGCCATCGGCGAGCCCGGCGAGCTGCTGGTGCGCCATGCCGGCGACGACCCGCGCTACGGCTTTTTCGCCGGCTACCTGAAGGACGAGGCCGCCACGGCCCAGGCCTGGGAAGGCGGCTGGTTCCATACCGGCGACATCGTGCGCCGCGAGGCCGACGGCGCGCTGCGCTTCGTGGACCGCAAGAAGAACGTGATCCGCAGAAGCGGCGAGAACATCTCGGCCGTGGAAGTCGAAAGCGTGCTGATGCAGCATCCGCTGGTCAAGGCGGTGGCGGTGGCCGCCGTGCCCGACACCGTGCGCGGCGACGAGGTGCTGGCCTGCGTGGTGCCCGAGACCCAGCCCGCCTCCGACGCCGAGCTGGCCGAGGCCGCGCGCAGCATCGTGCAATGGAGCCTGGAACAGCTGGCGTACTACAAGGCGCCGGGCTATGTGGCCTTCGTGGACGCCCTGCCCCTCACCACCACCAACAAGATCCAGCGCGGCGAGATGAAGGCGCTGGCGCCCACCCTGCCCGGCACGGCCCGCTGCGTGGATACCTGCTCGATGAAGAAGCGGCCCGCCGCGCAGCCGCAGGAGCCGCTTCGATGAGCGCGCGCCTGGGCTATGACGGCGTGGTGGCGGCCCTGCCCGTCACCATCCCGTACGAACGCTATTCCACCCATGCCGCCCACTGGTGGCTGGGACGCGCGCTGGGCGCGCTGATCCGCCAGGCCGGCATCGCCAAGGCCGAGGTGGACGGGCTTTGCGTGTCCAGCTTCACGCTGGCGCCCGACACCGCGGTCGGCCTGGTGCAGCATCTGGGCATGAGCCCGCGCTGGCTGGACCACATCCCCATGGGCGGGGCCAGCGGCGTGGCGGCCCTGCGCCGCGCCGCCCGCGCCGTGCAGGCCGGCGACGCCGGCATCGTGGCCTGCCTGGCGGGCGACACCAACCACGTGGACTCGTTTCGCAACACGGTCAGCCAGTTCTCGCGCTTCGCGCAGGACGCGGTGTATCCGTACGGCGCGGGCGGCCCCAACGCCAGCTTCGCGCTGCTGACGGCCAACTACATGCGCGCCACCGGCGCCACGCGCGCCGATTTCGGCAAGCTGTGCGTGGCGCAGCGCGACAACGCGCTGCGCTTTCCGCATGCGCTGATGAAAAAGCCGCTGACGCTGGCCCAGTACCTGGACGCGCGCGTCATCACCGACCCCATCCACCTGTTCGACTGCGTCATGCCCTGCGCCGGCGCCGACGCCTTCCTGGTCATGAGCGAGGGCCGGGCGCGCGCGCTGGGCCTGCCGCATGTGCGCATCCTCTCCACCATCGAGCGCCACAACGCCTGGATCGAAGATCCCATCCAGACGCGCGGCGGCTGGACCATGGACGTGGACGAACTGTACGGACAGGCCGGCGTCGCGCCGGCCGACATGGATTTCCTGCAGGCCTACGACGACTACCCGGTCATCAACATGATGCAGATCGAAGACCTGGGCTTCTGCGAAAAAGGCGCGGCGCCGGACTTCGTGCGCCGCCACAGCTTCACCGTGGACGGAAGCTTTCCCTTCAATACCAACGGCGGGCAGCTGTCGGTGGGCCAGGCCGGCGCGGCCGGCGGCTACCTGGGGCTGGTCGAGGCCCTGCGCCAGCTGACCGGCACGGCCGGCGGCACGCAGGTGGCCGACGCGCGCCTGGGCATGGTCAGCGGCTTCGGCATGATCAATTACGACCGCGGGCTGTGCACCGCCGCGGCCATCCTGGCAAGGAGCGAGGCATGACGGAACCGCTGGCCAGGCCGCCCCGCAAGAATCCCGTCGCGCGCACGCGCCAGCCGACGCTGCCGCCCGGCTCGCGCAGCCGCGCCGCGCTCGGGCTGACCGCGGCCGCCGCCGAAGGCCGCTTCGAACTGCAGACCTGCGCCGACTGCGGGACGGTGCAGTACCCGCCGCGCGAGGTCTGCGGCCATTGCCTGTCCGAACGCCTGCCGTGGCTTGCGGTCGATCCCGCCGGCGTGCTGCTGGCGAGCACCGTCCTGCACCACAGCAACGACCTGTATTTCCGCGAGCGCCTGCCCTGGCGCGTGGGCACGGTGCGCATGGCCGCCGGCCCCTCGGTGGTGGCCCACGTGCACCAGGATTGCGCCGACGGCGACCGCGTGCGGCTGGCGCTCAAGCTCGACCGCAGCGGCCAGGCCGTGATGATCGCCCTGCCCGAAAGGAACACGCCCAACATGGAAGACGACAAGACCCTGCGCGAGACCTCGTGCGATCCGAAGTTCCGCCGCGCGCTCGTCACCGACGGCAAGTCGGCGGTGGGCCAGGCCGTGGCGCGCGCCCTGCTCGATGCCGGCAGCCCCATGGTGTTCCTGGGCGATCCGCAGCCCTGGCGCCGCGACGCCGCGTTCGACGCGCTGGCGTCCGACCCGCGGGTGCAGGCGGTGGACCTGAACGTGACCGATACCGACTCGGTCGAGCGCGTGGCCGCGTCGATCGGCGGCAAGGTGGAGATCCTGGTCAACACCGCCGACCTGGAACGCGAAGGCGGCCTGCTCGGGCGCAAGGACGTGAACACCGCGCGCGACGCCATGGACGTGAATGTGCTGGGACTGATGCGCCTGGCCCAGGGCTTCGGCCCGGCGCTGTGCGGCCGCGCGGCCGACGGCGTGAACAACGCCGCGGCCTGGGTCAATGTGCTGTCGATCTATGCCCACATGAACCTGCCCTCGCGCGGCATGTGGTCGGCGTCCAAGGCGGCCGCGCTGTCGCTGGCGCAGTGCCTGCGCGCCGAAATGCGCGGCGCGGGCGTGCGGGTGGTGAACGTGTTCCCCGGGCCGGTGGACCACGAATGGGAGCAGCGCACGCCGCCGCCGCGCGTGGCGCCGGCCGCGCTGGCCGCCGCCATCGTGCGCGCCCTGAAGGAAGGCACCGAGGACGTCTACGTCGGCGACGTGGCGCAGGAGTTCCGCGCGCGCCTGGCGCAGAACCCCAAGGGACTGGAGCGGGAACTGGGGGCCTGAGGCCGCCGCCCCGACGATACGAACGACAGGAGCAAACAGTGAGCCAACCCATACTCGCCCAATTCATGGCCGAACTGGTTTCGGGCCGCATCCGCGTGGTGGACCTGACCGAGACGCTGACGCCGGAATTTCCCACCATCGTGCTGCCGCCGGAGTTCGGCCAGGCCTGGCCCTTCCGCATCGAAGAGATCTCGCGCTATGACGAGCGCGGCCCGGGCTGGTACTGGAATAACTTCTCTTGCTCGGAGCACACCGGCACGCACTTCGACGCGCCGGTGCACTGGATCACCGGCAAGGACCAGCCCGATAATACCGTCGACACCATCCCGATCGAGGCCTTCATCGCCAACGCCTGCGTCATCGACTGCTCGGCCGAGGCCCGCGACAATCCGGACTTCCTGCTGACCGTCGACTTCGTGCAGCGGTGGGAGGAGCGCCACGGCCGCATACCCGCGCGCTCCTGGGTGCTGATGCGCACCGACTGGTCCAAGCGCGCCAAGCCGGCCGAATACCTCAACATGCAGGACGACGGCGCGCACTCGCCCGGCCCGGACGCCGAGGTCGTGCCCTGGCTCATCAAGGAGCGCGACGTGCACGGCTTCGGCACCGAATCGGTGGGCACCGACGCCGGCCAGGCCCAGCACCTGGACCCGCCCTATCCCTGCCATTACTACATGCACGGCAATAACCGCTACGGCCTGCAGTGCCTGACCAATCTGGACCAGCTGCCCCCCACCGGCGCGGTGATCTTCTCGGCGCCGCTCAAGATCCGCAGCGGCTCGGGCAGCCCCTTGCGCGTGCTGGCGCTGGCGCCCAAGGCCTGAACGACGACAAGAAAAGGGGGAAACCATGACGCAAAACCACGTCGCGCTGGTGACCGGCGGCAGCGCCGGCATCGGCGCCGAAATCTGCCGCAGCATGCTGGAGGCCGGCTACGAGGTCGTCTCCATGGCGCGCCGCGCCGCCGACTTCAGCCATCCGCGCCTGCACAACATCCAGGTCGACCTGCTGGACGCCGAGGCCACCGCGCAGGCCGGGGCCGAGGCCGCGGCCCGGTTTCCGATCAGCCACGTGATCCACAACGCCGGCGTGATCTGGCCCAACCTGCTGCCGCAGGTCACCCAGGAAGAACTGCACGGCCTGACCCAGATCCACCTGGGCGCGGCCATCAGCCTGGTGCAGTCGGCCCTGCCAGGCATGCAGGAGCGCAGGTTCGGCCGCATCGTGCTGATGTCCTCGCGCGGCGCGCTGGGCTTGCCCACGCGCACCGCGTATTCGGCCACCAAGGCCGGCATGGTGGGCATGGCGCGCACCTGGTCGCTGGAGCTGGCGCCCCACGGCATCACGGTCAACGTGGTGGCGCCCGGCCCGATCCAGACGGACATGTTCTATGAAGTGATCGACCCCGGCAGCGAGCGCGAAAAGCAGCTGGCCGCCGGCATTCCGGTCAAGCGCCTGGGCCGCGCCGACGACGTGGCGCGCGCCGTGATGTTCTTCGCCGATCCGGCCAACAGCTTCGTCACCGGCCAGACCCTGTTCGTGTGCGGCGGCGCGAGCGTCAGCTCCATCACCATCTGAACCGCGCCGGCGCCGCGCTTCGGGTTTTGACCGATAGGTAAGCGCGACGCCCGGGTCTACAGTGCAGAGCCTGCGCAACAGAAATTTTAAGTAACAAGCATTTTTCGCAGTTCCCGTTTTCTCCGTTTTCCAGCCGCACTCCCACCCTGCTCCCTATCCGGAGGTCTTGCCATGCTGTCGAAGAAAATCCCCCTGGCCGCCGCCGCTGCGGTCGCCGCGCTGTTCGCACTGCCCGCCCTGGCGCAGATGAAGGTCGGCGTCGTCACCTCGTCCACCGGCCCCACCGCGCTGGTCGGCATCCCGCAGAAGAACACCGTGCCGCTGCTGCCCAAGCAGATCGGCGGCCTGACGGTGGAATACATTTCGCTGGACGACGCCAGCGATTCCACCAACTCGGTCACGGCCTTCAAGAAGCTGATCTCGGAGCAGAACGTGGACGCGCTGATCGGCCCGTCGGGTTCGCCCAACGCCATGGGCGTGATCCAGTTCGCCGCCGAGGCCGGCGTGCCGATGCTGGCGCCGGTGGGCACGGCCGCCGTGGTGCTGCCCATGAACGAACAGAAGAAGTGGGTCTTCAAGACCACCCAGAACGACGACATCATCGCGCGCGCGCTGGTGGACCACATGGTCAAGTCCGGCATCAAGACGGTCGGCTTCATCGGCCTGAACGATCCGTATGGCGAGAACTGGTACAAGGTCTTCTCCGGCATGGCCGCCGAGAAGGGCCTGAAGATCACCGCCAACGAACGCTATCTGCGCTTCGACAGCTCGGTCACCGGGCAGGCCCTGAAGATCCTGGCCGCCAAGCCCGACGCGGTGCTGGTGGCCGCCCCCGGCGCGGCCAGCGTGCTGCCGCAGACCACGCTGTACGACCAGGGCTACAAGGGCAAGTTCTACCAGACCCACGGCGCGGCCCTGCCCGACTTCCTCAAGCTGGGCGGCAAGAAGGTCGAGGGCACGGTGCTGGCCGCCAGCCTGATGCTGGTGCTGCCGGAAATGCCGGACAGCAACCCCTCCAAGAAGGTCGCTTCCGACTACATCGCGGCCTACGAAAAGCTCAACGGCTCGCGTCCGGCCACCTTCGGCGCCAACGTATTCGACGCCGGCCTGCTGCTGCAGCAGGCCGTGCCGCTGGCCGAAAAAGCCGGCAAGCCGGGCACCAAGGAGTTCCGCAGCGCGCTGCGCGACGCGCTGGAACAGACCAAGGAGCTGGTCGGCACCCAGGGCGTCTACAACATGACGGCCGCCGACCATAGCGGGTTCGACGAGCGCGGGCGCGAGCTGATTACGGTGAAGGACGGGGCCTGGACTCTGGTGAAATAGGTCCCCCCCCCGAAGCGCTGCGCGCTTCCCCCCCAGGGGGGGCATGCCTGCGGACCGGCAAAGCCGGCTCCGCGGCATCCCGCTGGCGCCTGTGCGGCGCTGTACTAGTCGGAATTCTGCATGAATGCTCAGATTGCCCTGATACTCGGGCAGGATGGCATCACCAACGGCGCGATCTATGCGCTGCTGGCCTTGTCCATCCTGCTGGTGTTTACCGTTACCCGCGTGCTGTTCATCCCGCAGGGAGAGTTCGTGGCCTTCGGCGCGCTGACCATGGCCGCGCTGCAGGCCGGCAAGCCGGTGCAGCTGGTCTGGCTGCTGTTCGCCTTCGCGCTGGCCGAGGTCGGCGCCGACCTGCTGGCGCGGCGCAAACGGCCGGGCCGCGGCCGCGGCACGTGGCGCATGGCGGCCAGGCTGGCCTATCCGCTGGCGCTGGCCGCGCTGTTCTACAAGCTGCCGCTGGCGCAGCTGCCGATGGCCGCGCAGGCGCTGCTGACGCTGCTGCTGGTGGTGCCGATGGGGCCGCAGCTGTATCGCCTGTTCTACCAGCCGATCGCGTCGGCCTCGACGCTGGTGCTGCTGATCGTGTCCATCGCGGTGCACCTGGCGCTGGTCGGGCTGGGGCTGCTGGCCTTCGGCGCCGAGGGCGCGCGCACCGCGCCGTTCAGCGACGCCAGCCTGACGCTGGGACCGCTCAACGTCAACAGCCAGGCGCTGTGGGTGCTGGCGGTGTCGGCGCTGCTCATCGTGGTGCTCTACCAGTTCTTCGAACGCTCCATGTACGGCAAGGCGCTGCGCGCGGCCGCCTTCAACCGCCTGGGCGCGCGGCTCATGGGCATCTCGCCGATCTTCGCCGGCAAGGCCACGTTTTTCCTGGCCGCGCTGATCGGCACGGTGTCGGGCATTCTCATCGCCCCCATCACCACCATGTACTTCGATTCCGGCTTCATGGTGAGCCTCAAGGGCTTCGTGGGCGCCATCATCGGCGGCCTGGTGAGCTATCCGCTGGCGGCCGCCGGCGCGGTGCTGGTCGGGCTGATCGAGGCCTTCTCCTCGTTCTGGGCCAGCGCCTACAAAGAAATCATCGTGTTCACGCTGATCATCCCCGTGCTGCTCTGGCGCTCGCTGAAAAGCCATCACGTCGAGGAAGAAGACGAATGAATCCGCGCCACATCCTCTACGCATTCCTGGCGCTGCTGGCGTTGGCGCCGCTGGCCCTGCCGCCTTTCTACGTGACGCTGCTGAACTACATCGGCCTGTACGCGCTGGTGGCCCTGGGCCTGGTGCTGCTGACCGGCGTCGGCGGGCTGACCAGCTTCGGCCAGGCCGCCTTCGTGGGCGTGGGCGCCTACACCACGGCGCTGCTGACCACGCGCGCCGAGGCCCTGCCCGCCTGGCTGGCGTGGCTGGGCGCCTCGCCCTGGCTGACCCTGCTGGCCGGGCTGGCGCTGACGCTGGCGGTGGCCTATCTGCTGGGCGCCATCACGCTCAAGCTGTCCGGCCACTTCCTGCCGCTGGGCACCATCGCCTGGGGCCTGTCGCTGTACTTCGTGTTCGGCTCGGTCGAAGGCCTGGGCGGCCACACCGGCATTCCCGACATTCCCGCCATCGAGCTGTTCGGCTGGACGCTGAACCAGGGCGACAACATCTATTACCTGATCTGGGCCTTCCTGCTGGTGGCGGTCTGGTCCACGCAGAACCTGCTGGATTCCCGCGAGGGCCGCGCCATCCGCGCGCTCAAGGGCGGGCGCGTAATGGCGGAATCCATGGGCGTGGACACGGCGCGCTCGCGCATGGTGATCTTCATCATCGCCGCGCTGCAGGCCTGCGCCTCGGGCTGGCTCTACGCGCACATGCAGCGCTTCGTCAATCCCAATCCCTTCGGCCTGCAGATGGGCATCGAATACCTGTTCATGACCGTCATCGGCGGCGCCGGACAGGTGTGGGGCGCGCTGGTCGGCGCGGGCGTGTTCACGGTGCTCAAGCAGTGGCTGCAGGACTGGATGCCCCGACTGCTGGGCCAGACCGGCAACTTCGAGGTGATCGTCTTCGGCTTCGGCATGGTGCTGCTGCTGCACCGCGCGCGCAGCGGCCTGTGGCCGGTGCTGGTGCGCTGCGTGCCGCTGAAGAAAAAGGTCCGCGAACTGGACATGAACGCCGAGCCGCTGCCGCGCAAGCCCATGCCGCCCCGCGGCGAAGTGGTGCTCAAGGCCGTGGACGTGACGCGCAAGTTCGGCGGCCTGGTGGCCAACAACGCCATGAACCTGGAAGTCCGCGCCGGCGAGATCCTGGCCCTGATCGGGCCCAACGGCGCCGGCAAAAGCACCATGTTCAACCAGATCTCCGGCGTGGACACGCCGACCTCCGGCCAGGTCACGCTGCTGGGCCATGCCGTGGCCGGCGCCGGCGCGCGCCGGATCGCGCGGCTGGGCCTGTCGCGCACCTTCCAGCACGTGCGCCTGCTGGGCCGCATGAGCGTGCTGGAGAACGTCGCCATCGGCGCCCACCTGCGCGGCCACCGCGGCGTGCTGCCGGCGGCCTGGCGGCTGGACCGCGCCGAAGAGGCGCGCCTGCTGGCCGAGGCCGCGCGGCAGATCGAACGCGTCGGCCTGGGCCGCCACCTGCACGACGAAGCCGGCTCGCTGGCCCTGGGCCAGCAGCGCATCCTGGAAATCGCGCGGGCGCTGGCGTCCGATCCGTGCATTCTGCTGCTGGACGAACCCGCGGCCGGGCTGCGCTACCAGGAGAAATGCGAGCTCGCGGAACTGCTGAAGAAGCTGCGCGCCGAAGGCATGGCCATCCTGCTGGTCGAGCACGACATGGACTTCGTGATGGGCCTGGTGGACCGCGTGGTCGTCATGGACTTCGGCGAAAAGATCGCCGAGGGCCTGCCGGCCGAAGTGCAGCACAACCCCGCGGTGCTGGAAGCCTATCTGGGCGGAGTGGAATAGATGAGCGCGAAACTGCTGGAAGTGCGCGAGCTGCGCGTGGCCTACGACAAGGTCGAGGCCGTCTCGGGCGTGAGCCTGGAGGTGGGCGAAGGCCAGATCGTCACCGTGATCGGCCCCAATGGCGCGGGCAAGACCACGCTGCTGTCGGCCATCATGGGCGTGCTGCCCTCGGCCGGGGAGATCGTCTTCGGCGGCAAGCCGCAGCGGCATGCCGAGATCGAGGAGATGGTGGCCGCCGGCATGAACCTGGTGCCGGAAAAGCGCGAACTGTTCGCCGAGATGACCGTGGAGGACAACCTGATGCTGGGCGCGTTCCACCGCTGGCGCAGCGGACTGCGCGACCGCGACCAGACCCTGGCCGAAGTCTACGACCTGTTTCCGCGGCTGCAGGAGCGCCGCGCGCAGCTGGCCGGCACGCTGTCGGGCGGCGAACGCCAGATGCTGGCGGTGGGCCGCGCGCTGATGGCCAAGCCGCGGCTGCTGATGCTGGACGAACCCAGCCTGGGACTGGCGCCGCGCATCGTGCAGGAAGTGTTCCGCATCGTCGCGCGGCTACGCGAGATGGGCGTGTCCATCCTGCTCATCGAACAGAACGCCCGGGCCGCGCTGAAAGTGGCGGATTATGCCTATGTGCTGGAGACCGGCGCGGTCACGCTGGCCGGACCGGCCGCGCAGGTGGCGCAGGACCCGCGGGTGGTGGAGGTTTATCTGGGGCTGGGGCATGGGGCGACTTGATGTGTGATCGCCGCTCTATTGCGTACGCCACCTACGCCACCCCCCTGCGGCGATCCCGGCGGTACAGCGCATAGCCCAGCGGCCACATCGCCGCCACCATGAAGCGGGCGACGGGGTTGGTGAGCCGGTAGGCCTGGACCGCGGTGGGCACGCCGGAATGCTTCAGGTGCAGGCGAAATCGCGTGTAGCGCGCCGCCGCCATGATGAATTCGCGCGGGCGGTAGCGGAAGAATTCCAGGTGATGCTGCAGCATGTCCCAGGCCAGCAGGTACAGGCCCTGGGCGTTGTTGGCGGCCGATACCGCGGCCTGGCTCAGGCCGCCGGGCGTGTCGTGGTAGGTGCGCACGACGCGGTTGATGAAGCGGCTCAGGTAGCCGGCGCGCGCGATGGCCCACCACACCAGGCTTTCCGGCACGAAGCCGGCCACGTCCTCGGGGAAGGGATAGGCCCTGAGGATGTCGGTGCGCATGCAGCCGAATTTTTCGCCCTTGATGCGGTAGCGGAAATAGACGTCGACCGCGGTGCTGTCGAAAACGTCCTGCGGATAACGGTCGCCCACGACGCTGCCGTCGGGGCGCGCGCACAGGCCGGTGACGGCCACGTAGGAGTCGCGCCGCGCCGGCGGGATGCTTTCCCAGGCCTCTTTGAAGATGGCCAGGGCGTCGGGCGGCATTTCGTCGTCGCTGTCCAGGGCGACGATGAGCTGGCCGCGCGCTTCGCGCACGCCGCGGTTGAAAGCGGTTTTCTTGTGCTGGTTGTTCTGCCAGAAATAACGGATCGGGAAATCTGCGCGCGCCTGCCAGTCCAGAATCGATTCGTGGGTATTGTCGGTGGAGCCGTCGTCCACCACCACCCATTCGAAACCCCGGAAAGTCTGCCGGGAAAGGGATTCGTAGACCCGGTGCAGCGTTCCCGCCCTGTTGTAGGTGGGCGTTAGAACGGTAAAAAATGTTGGCGTGTCATTCATGCCCACTGTGCCCCTTTGCGATTTCGATCAACCGCTGCGGTCTTGGTATTTATATGTATTCGCCTGAAGTTTAGGGGATATGCCTGGGCGTACAGAGGCCGCGTCTTTCGAATTTGCAATCAAATCTGACAAAACCGGCCGGACTTGCCGCCGCCGCGGGCGCGCAAGGCTTGGGACGGCGCGCGCGAGTGGCGTAAACTCGGGCGGCCCAATTCGGAATGCCTATGGAAGCGTCGACTGTCCAGCTCAATGACATCGCCTTGTTCGTGGAGGTTGCCAAGCGCAAGAGCTTCAGCATGGCGGCGCGCGCGCTGAACATGCCGACCTCGACCTTGTCGCGTCGCATCAATGAACTGGAACGGGCCATCGGGCTGCGCCTGATCAACCGCAACACGCGGCGGCTGGACCTGACCGAGGCGGGCGCGGCCTACATGAGCCGCTGCCAGGGCCTGATCGACGAGGCCCGGCTGGCCCACGAGCAGCTGCAGATGCTGTCGGGGGGGCCGTCCGGCACGCTGCGCGTGTCCATGCCCTACAGCCTGGCGATCTGGCTGCTGCCGGAAACCATCAACGATTTCATGCAGCGCTATCCCGACGTGGAGTGCGAATTCGACCTGAGCATGCTGACCGCGTCGGACGCCCAGGGCACGCCGTTCGACGTGGTGCTGCGCTTCAGCAACGACCTGCACCCGCTGTCCATCATGGACTCCGGCAGCAACGCGGCGCAGAACGGCTCGGTGGCGAAGGAACTGGTCTCGCTGGACAACCACCTGTATGCGTCCGACCGCTATCTGGAGCGCTACGGCGAGCCCAAGACGCCGGGCGACCTGACGCAGCATCAATGCCTGCGCACCACCATCGACGACGCGCATTCGTACTGGACGCTGCGCCAGGGCGCGGTGACGGTGCGCGTGCCGGTGCGGGGACACCTGGCGGCCAACAACATGAGCATCGCCGGCACGCTGGCGGGCCTGGACCTGGCGATCACGCGCATGCCGCACTGCCAGGCGCTGGAGCCCATCATCAAGCGCAATTCGCTCAGGCGCGTGCTGCCCGAATGGTCGGTCGACCCGATCTCCATCTATGTGGTGTATCCGTCCAGCATCCAGCCGGCCAAGACCCGCGCTTTCATGGATTTCATCCTGCCCAAGCTGGGACCGCCCCGCGACGACGCTTCGAAAGCCGGTTAGCCATCGGCTTCCGGCCAGACGATAAAAAACCCGCATGGCGCCAGGCCAGCGGGTTTTTTCGATCGAGGCCAGGCGGCTCGGCCTGGCGCGCGGCTTAGACGCGCTTGATCTTTTCCAGCATCTTGAAGACGCCCTTGGGCGACTTGACGAAGAGGCGCTTGAAAGCCTTGCCCAGGCAACGGCGTTCCAGGGTGTTGCGACGCACGCGTTTGCGTTCGGCCATGTTTATTCTCCTGATGAAGATTGTGCGGTAGGTAGTTTGGCACTACGGCAGTAAACGAGAACCGCACAACCGAGTACTCTGGGCTGGCGGAAAATTCGGGTAACTTGGCATTTTAGCCTGAAATTACCCGAACGCGCCAATCGGCGGAAAACCGGCGTTCAGCCGGCGGGCTGCTTCATGCGGGCCAGCACCTCGGCGGCGCGCGGCAGGGGGTCGACCGCGCCGTAGCCCTGGGTGGACAGCGCCGCCGCGACGTTGGCGTAGCGCACGGCGTCTTCCCAGGCATCGCCCTGGCAGCGGCGCGCCAGCAGGCTGCCGGCGAAGCAGTCGCCGGCGCCGGTGGCGTCCACGGCCTGCACCCGCAGCGCCGGCATGGCGGTGCGCCGGGCGCCGTCGTCGATGATGGAGCCGTCCTTGCCCAGCTTGAGCACCACCACGCCCGCGGCGCCGCCGTCGCGGATCCAGTCCAGGGTGCGTTCGGGGTCGTCGTTGCCGGTCAGGTGCTGCATGTCGTCCATGCTGGGCAGGAACAGGTCGGCGGCGCGCATGGTCTCGCGCAGCACCGCGCGGGCGCGGTCCACCGGCCACAGGCGCAGCCGCAGGTTCGAGTCCAGGCTGACCTGCGCGCCGGCCGCGCGCGCACGCTCGATGGCGGCGAATACGGTGTCGCAGGCGCTGGTGCTGATCGCCAGGCTGATGCCCGAGACGTGCAGGAAGCGCGCGCGTTCGACCAGCCCGCAGTCCAGGTCGGCCGGGGTCATGCGGCTGGCGGCGGAGTCGCGGCGCAGGTAGCTGAAGGCGTGTCCCTGGGGGCCGTGCTGCACGAAGTACAGGCCGGTGTGGGCCTCGCCGTCGACGCGCACGCCCGAGGTGTCCACGCCTTCGGCCTGCCAGAGTTCCAGGAACTGCCGGCCGAAGGCGTCGTCGCCGACGCGGGTCAGGTAGGCGCAGCGCGCGCCCTGGCGCGCCGCGGCGATGACGGCGTTGGAGGTGTCGCCGCCGTAGCCCTGCAGGTATTGGCGCTGGTCCTTGTGGGTCTGGTTGAGCTCGACCAGGGGCTCGCCCAGCGCGACGATGTCGAAGTCAGCCATGGGCGGCCTCGCGGGTGCGGACGATCTGCGCCACCAGCGCGGCGGTGTCGCGGGCGGCGAAGGCCGCCTTGTCGTAGAGGTTGCTGCCTATGCCCACCAGCGCCGCGCCGGCGGCGAAGTATGCGCCCATGTTTTCCTCGGTCACGCCGCCGGTGGGGCACAGCGGCGTGTCCGGATAGACGGACTTGAGCGCGGCCAGGTGCCGGGGGCCGCCGGTGTCCGCCGGGAAGATCTTGACGATGTCGGCGCCGGCCCGGCGCGCCGCCAGCACTTCGCTGGGCGTGAAGGCGCCCAGCAGGCACAGCGCGTCGGCGGCGTGGGCCAGGTCGACGATGTCGGTGGCCAGCGCGGGCGAGACCAGGAAGTCGGCCCCCGCCACCAGCGCCTCGCGCGCCTGCTGCTGGTCCAGCACGGTGCCCACGCCCAGCTGCAGCGCGCTGCCGTGCTTGTCGCGCAGCGCCCGCAGCAGGTCGGTGACGTTGGGGATGGTCCAGGTCAGTTCCAGGGTGGTGCAGCCGGCGGCCACGGCCACTTCGGCCGCGTAGGCGGCGGCGGCCGCATCGGTGTAGCGCAACACGGGCACGACCCGCGCGGCCATCAGGGCGGCAAGTTTGGAGGCGGTAGGAGCGGTCATGGGATTCCTTGTGGAGGCGTCAGGCGCCGCCGGGCGATGCCGGCAGCACGGCCAGTTTGGCCGCGGCGGCGTCGCGCAGCCGCAGCAGGGGTTCGATATAGGCGGTTTGGGGATCTTCGCGCCGGCGGAACAGCAGCGTGCTGACGCTGACGCCGGCCACCGGACGGCCGGCGGCGTCGCACAGGGCCACGCCGTAGCAGACGATGCCGGCTTCGTTTTCCTCGTTGTCGGTGGCGTAGCCGCGCGCCGCGGTTTCTTGCAGCAGGGCGCGCAGCGCGGGCAGGCTGGTGGCGGTGCCGGGCATGCGCGCGGCCAGCGGCAGTTCGCGCAGCAGGCGCTCGCGCGAGGCCTCGTCCAGCGCCGCCAGGTAGGCCTTGCCGACCGCGCTGGAATGCAGCGCCACCGACGCGCCCACGCGCGAGGCCATGCGCACCGGGCCGGGGCTTTCGAGCTTGTCGATATAGGTCATTTCGCGCCCGGCCGGCACCGCCAGGTGCACGGTTTCGCCGGTGGCGTCGCGCAGGGCCTGCAGTTCGGGCGCCAGCGCGGCGCGCAGGTCGAACTGCGACCAGGCGCGGCTGGCCAGCGACATCAGGCGCGGCCCCAGCCGGTAGGCGCCGCCGGCGTCGGCCAGCATGCCCTGCTCGGCCAGCGCCGCGACGATGCGGTAGACGGTGGGCCGGGGAAAGCCGCAGCTGCGCGCCAGGGCCGCGGCGGTGGGCGGCTGCGGCGCGTCGGCCACCGCCTGCAGCACCGTCATGAACTTGGCGAACGCCGCGGCGCCCGCGACCTTGGTTTCCGGCAAAGTGGGTCTCCAGCGTATGCGAATCATCCCAGGGCGCCAGGCTGACAAATTGCAAGGCCGATAGCGCGAATTTCGGACGAATCTGCGATACTGTTTATTTGTACAGCTAGTGATGCTTGAGTTGTCCATATTATGGACACACGCCTCACAATATAGTCAATTATTCCATATCGCCGCGTCCGGAACCAGCGACGGATCGTCGTTCGGGCCGGCCTCTTCCGTCAGGCTACGATACCGTCCATGAGCTCTCAAATTCGCATCGTTGGCGCCCGCCAGAACAATCTCAAGAACCTGGACCTGACCATCGCCACGGGCGAACTGGTCGTCGTGACCGGCGTATCGGGGTCCGGCAAGAGTTCGCTGGCCTTCGACACCCTGTACGCCGAGGGACAGCGCCGCTACGTGGAAACCTTTTCGCCCTATGCGCGCCAGTTCCTGGACCGCATGGACAAGCCCCAGGTGGACCGTATCGAGGGCATCCTGCCCGCCATCGCCATCGACCAGACCAACCCGGTGCGCAGCTCGCGCAGCACGGTCGGCACGATGACCGAACTGAACGACCACCTCAAGCTGCTGTTCGCGCGCGGCGCGCGGCTGTACTGCCGCGGCTGCGGCAAGGTGGTGCGGCGCGACACGCCGGACTCGATCTGCCACTCGCTGGCCGAGCGTGCCGCGGCCGCCGGCGACCCGCGGCTGGTGGTGACTTTCCCGATCGCCGTGCCGGCCAATTTCACCGAAGAGGAAGTGCGCGGCTTTCTGGAGCAGCAGGGCTACACCCGCGTGCACGCCGAAGAAAACGCCGAGCCGCGCGCGGCCGCCGCGGCCAAGGGCGCCAAGAAAGGCAAGAGCGCCAGGCCCGCCACTGAAGCGCGCCGCATCCTGCACGTGATCCAGGACCGCTTCCGCTACGCCAACACCGAGCGCGAACGCGTGATGGAGGCGCTGGACACCGCGCTGCGCATGGGCGCCGGCCACCTGGCCGTCTACGCCATGGACGCCGAAGGCGGCAACGCCCATGTGTGGAAGTACAGCGACCGCCTGCACTGCGCCGACTGCGACATCGAATACACCGACCCGCTGCCCAGCAGCTTCTCGTTCAACTCGCCATTGGGCGCGTGCGAGGCCTGCCGCGGGTTCGGCCGCGTGATCGGCATCGACTTCGGGCTGGTCATCCCGGACGAGAACAAGACCCTGCTGGAAGGCGCGATCAAGCCCTGGACCACGCCCTCGTACAAGGAATGCCAGGACGACCTGCAGAAGTACGCGCCCAAGGCCGGCGTGCCGCTGGGCGTGCCCTGGAAAAAGATGAGCGAGGAGCACAAGCGCTGGGTGCTGTACGGCGCGCCCGACTGGAAGGGCGGCAACGACGCCTGGAAGCACCAGTGGTACGGGGTGCAGCGCTTCTTCGACTGGCTCGAAACGCGGGCTTACAAGATGCACGTGCGCGTGCTGCTGTCGAAGTACCGCAGCTACACGCCCTGCCCCACCTGCAACGGCGCGCGCCTCAAGCCCGACGCGCTGCTCTGGCGCCTGGGCACCAAGGAAGAAGCCGACACCGTGCTGCCGCCGCAGGAAGGCCGCTACCAGCGCTTCATGCCGGTCGGCGCCAACTGGAGCCGCGAGCAGCTCAACGGGCTGGGCGGGCTGTCCATCCATGACGTGATGCTGCTGCCCATCGAGCGGGTGCGGCTGTTCTTCGACACGCTGTCGTTTTCGGGCGCGCTGGACGCCGCCACCGACCTGCTCATGACCGAGGTACGCGCGCGCCTGAAGTTCCTGTGCGATGTGGGCCTGGGCTACCTGACGCTGGACCGCCAGAGCCGCACGCTGTCGGGCGGCGAAGTGCAACGCATCAACCTGACCACGGCGCTGGGCACCTCGCTGGTGAACACGCTGTTCGTGCTGGACGAGCCGTCCATCGGCCTGCACCCGCGCGACATGCACCGCGTGGTCGAGGTCATGCACCGGCTGCGCAACGCCGGCAACACGCTGGTGGTGGTGGAGCACGACCCGCAGGTCATGGTGGCCGCCGACCGCATCATCGACATCGGCCCCGGCCCGGGCGAGCGCGGCGGACGCATCGTGTTCGACGGCACGCCGGCGCAGCTGCGCGCGGCCCCCACCCTGACCGGCGACTATCTCGGCGGACGCCAGCGCGTGGAAGCGCCGCGCCCCATGCCGGTGGCGGCCAACACCCCGCGCCTGCTGCTCGAAGGCGTGAGCGCGCACAACCTGAAGAATGTGTCGGTCGAACTGCCGCTGGGCCGCCTGGTCTGCGTGACCGGCGTGTCCGGCTCGGGCAAGTCCACCCTGGTGCAGGACGTGCTCTACCCCGCGCTGCTGAAGCAGAAGGGCCGTCCCTCGGAGGCCCCGGGCGCGTTCGAGCGCCTGCTGGGCGCCGAGCAGATCGCCGACGTGGTCATGGTGGACCAGACGCCCATCGGCAAGACCACCCGCTCCAACCCGGCCAGCTACGTGGGCGCGTTCGACGCGATCCGCAAGCTGTTCGCGCAGGCGCCGCTGGCGCGCGAGCGCGCCTATACCGCCGGCACCTTCAGCTTCAACGGCGGCGACGGCCGCTGCCCGACCTGCGGCGGCACCGGTTTCGAGCACGTGGAGATGCAGTTCCTGTCCGACGTGTACCTGCGCTGCCCCGATTGCGACGGCAAGCGTTTCCGCCCCGAAGTGCTGGAAGTGCGCGTCGAACACCTGGGCAAGAGCGCGTCCATCGACGAAGTGCTGGAGATGACGGTCAGCGAGGCGCTGGACTTCTTCAAGGGCCTGCGCGACGTGCAGACGGGCCTGGCGCCGCTGGCCGACGTGGGCCTGGAATACGTGCGGCTGGGCCAGCCGGTGCCCACGTTGTCGGGCGGCGAGGCGCAGCGGCTCAAGCTCGCCGGCCACCTGGCCGAGGCCGCGCGCAGCGGCATCTCGACCGCCAAGGTGGCCAAGAAAGGCAGCCTGTTCCTGTTCGACGAACCCACCACCGGCCTGCACTTCGACGACGTGGCGCGCCTGATGCGCGCCTTCCGCAAGCTGCTGGCCGCCGGCCACACGCTGCTGGTCATCGAGCACAACCTGGACGTGATCCGCGCGGCCGACTGGCTGATCGACCTGGGTCCCGAAGGCGGCGACGCCGGCGGCCAGGTCGTGGGCACGGGCACGCCGCAGGACCTGATGGACAACCCGGCGTCGCACACCGGCGCGGCGCTGCGCGACTACGAGGTCAGCATCCTGCCGGCCGACGTGGTGGTGAGCAGCGACGCCGACGCCCAGGAGGCCGAGCAGGCCGGCCTGACCGCGCGCATCGCCGAGCCCGGCGAAACCTACGCCGCGGACGTGGGCCGCCCGCTGCAGTCGCTGGTGCGCGAGCGCCGCCAGGCCAGCATGGCCATCGAGATCCGCAACGCGCGCGAGCACAACCTGAAGAACGTCAGCGTGGAAATCCCGCGCGACAAGTTCACGGTCATCACCGGCGTGTCCGGCTCGGGCAAGTCCACGCTGGCCTTCGACATCCTGTTCAACGAGGGCCAGCGCCGCTACCTGGAGTCGCTCAACGCCTACGCCCGCGCCATCGTGCAGCCGGCCGGCAAGCCGGACGTGGACGCCATCTTCGGCATTCCGCCCACGGTCGCCATCGAGCAGCGCACCAGCCGCGGGGGCCGCAAGTCCACCGTGGCCACGATGACCGAGATCCACCACTTCCTGCGCCTGCTGTACGTCAAGCTGGGCACGCAGTACTGCCCCGACTGCAACGTGGCGGTGGAGCCGCAGAACGCCGACCAGATCGTGGCGCGGCTGCTGCGCGAGCACAAGGGCGAGCACATCGGCCTGCTGTCGCCGCTGGTCACCGCGCGCAAGGGCTATTACACCGACCTGGCGAAGTGGGCCGGCTCCAAGGGCCACACGCACCTGCGCGTGGACGGCGAGTTCATCCCCGTGGCGCCCTGGCCGCGCCTGGACCGCTACAAGGAACACACCATCGAACTGCCGATCGCCGACGTGGTCGTGGACCCGGCCAACGAGGCCGAGCTGCGCGCGGCGGTCAAGAGCGCGCTGGAGAACGGCCAGGGCGTCATGTCGGCGGTCTGGCCGGTGAACAAGCTGCACGAGGCGCTGGACAGCGAACTGCAGCAGCAGCACTTCTCGGTCAAGCGCGCCTGCCCTTCGTGCGGTACCAGCTTCCCCGAGCCCGATCCGCGCCTGTTCTCGTACAACTCCAAGCATGGCTGGTGCACCGGCTGCTACGGCACCGGCCTGCAGCTGCAGGGCTTCGACGAAGCGCAGACCGGCGAGGAAACCGCCTGGAACGCCTGGTACGAGGGCGAGGCCAAGGTCTGCACCCAGTGCAACGGCGAGCGCCTGAACCGCGTGGCCCGCGCCGTGCGCTGGCGCGACAAGTCCATCGCCGAGCTGGCCGCGCTGCCGGTGTCGGACGCGCACACCTTCTTCACTGGACTGGTGGCGCGCGGCCGCGAAGGCGAGATCGCCCGCGACATCCTGACGGAAATCCGCGGCCGCCTGAACTTCATGCAGGAAGTGGGCCTGAACTACCTGGCGCTGGACCGCGCCGCGCCCACGCTGTCCGGCGGCGAGGCGCAGCGCATCCGCCTGGCCGCGCAGCTGGGCTCGAACCTGCAGGGCGTCTGCTACGTGCTGGACGAGCCCACCATCGGCCTGCACCCGCGCGACAACCGCATCCTGCTGGACGCGCTGGCGCGCCTGGAGGGCAACGGCAATACGCTGGTGGTGGTGGAGCACGACGACGACACCATCCGCCGCGCCTCGCACATCATCGACATCGGTCCGGGCGCGGGCATCCGCGGCGGCCGCGTGGTGGCGCAGGGCACGGCGCAGGATCTGGTGGACGCGCCCGAATCGGTCACCGGCCGCTATCTGGCCAAGCCGCTGACGCACCCGCTGCAGGGCCGCCGCGCGGTCGAGGCCGACACGCCCATGATCGCGATCAGGGGCGCGCGCCTGCACAACCTGCGCAGCGTGGACGCGCGCATCCCGGTCGGGCGCCTGAGCGTGGTCACCGGCGTGTCCGGCTCGGGCAAGTCGACCCTGGCGCGCGAAGTGCTGCTGGACAACCTGATGCAGGCCGTGTCCATGGGCAAGGCGCCCGCCTGGGCCGGCTGCGAAGAGATCACCGGCTGGCAGGCCATAGACCGCGTGCTGGAAGTGGACCAGACGCCCATCGGCAAGACGCCGCGCTCGTGCCCGGCCACCTACGTGGGCTTCTGGGACGACGTGCGCAAGCAGTTCGCCGACACGCGCGAAGCCCGCATGCGCGGCTGGACCGCGGCGCGCTTCTCGTTCAACACCGGCGACGGCCGCTGCCCGATCTGCGAAGGCCAGGGCATGCGCACCATCGAAATGAACTTCCTGCCCGACGTGAAGGTGCCGTGCGACGCCTGCAACGGCGCGCGCTTCAACAGCGACACGCTGGGCGTGCAGATGCGCGGCAAGAACGCCGGCGAGCTGCTGGCCATGGAAGTGGACGACGCCATCGGCTATTTCGCGGCGCACCCCAAGATCCACCGGCCCCTGCAGCTGATGCAGGACGTGGGCCTGGGCTACCTGACCCTGGGCCAGCCCTCGCCCACCCTGTCCGGCGGCGAAGCCCAGCGCATCAAGCTGGTGACCGAGCTGTCCAAGGCCAGGCTGACCGACGGCCTGATCAAGACCGGCCGCGCCTCGCGCATCCCGCACACGCTGTACGTGCTGGACGAGCCTACCGTCGGTCTGTCCATGGCCGACGTGGAAAAGCTGATCCACGTGCTGCATCGCCTGGTGGAAGCCGGCAACACGGTGGTGGTGATCGAGCACAACCTGGACGTGATCGCCGAAGCCGACTGGCTGCTGGACCTGGGCCCCGAAGGCGGCACGGGCGGCGGCAAGCTGGTGGCCGAAGGCTCGCCCGAGCACGTGATGACCCTGAGCGACCATTCCCACACGGGCCGGGTCCTGAAGGAATTCCTGGCGCATCAACAGCAGTAACCCGAGCAGTAAAAGCATGGAATGTCGTTTTGAAGACCGGCTGGCCGGCCGCGCGTTGCGATTCGAGGGCTACTGCGCCCGCATCGAGGCGCGCGCCGCCGCCGAGGTGGGGCCGGCGCTGGCCGCCATCGAGGCGGCGCGGCGCCAGGGCCGCTGGGTGGCGCTGCTGCTGGACTACGAACTGGGCGAATGGCTGCTGCCGGAAGCCGCGCAGGCGGCGCCCTCCGGCCCCTGGACCCCGCCGCGCGACGACGGCCGGGCGCGCCTGACCGCGCTGGTGTTCGAACGCAGCATCGACGAGGCGCCCTGGGACGCCCCGGACGCCGGCAGCCCCGCCGGGTCCATCAGCCTGCCCGCGCCGCGCATGACCGAGCCCGACTACGCGCGCCAGATCGAAGCAGTGCGCGAACTGATCGGCGCCGGCGAGCTCTACCAGCTGAATTTCACCCAGCCGCTGGACCTGCGCCACCAGGGCGATCCCGCCACGCTGTACCGGCGCATCGCGGCGCGCAACCCGGTGGCGCACGGCGCTTTCATCCAGGACGGCGCGCGCACGGTGCTGTCGTTTTCGCCCGAGCTGTTCGTGCGCCGCGACGGCCCGCGCCTGACCACGCGGCCCATGAAGGGCACGGCCCCGCGCCACGCCGACCTGGCCGAGGACGAACGGCTCGGCCAGGCGCTGCTGGCCAGCGAGAAAAACCGCGCCGAGAACCTGATGATCGTGGACCTGCTGCGCAACGACCTGGGCCGGCTGGCCGAGCCGGGCTCGGTGCGGGTGGACGCGCTGTTTTCGCTGGAACGCTATCCCACCGTCTGGACCATGACCTCCACCGTGTCCGCGCTGGCCCCGCGCGCCGGCCTGGAGGACGTGCTGCGCGCGCTGTTTCCCTGCGGCTCCATCACCGGCGCGCCCAAGGTGGCGGCCATGCGCCGCATCCGCCAGATGGAGGCGGCGCCGCGCGGCCTGTACTGCGGCAGCATCGGCTGGCTGGCCCCGGACGGCGATTTTTCGCTGAACGTGGCGATCCGCACCCTGGTGCTGCAGGCCGACGGCCGCGGCGTCTACAGCGTGGGCGGCGGCATCGTGCAGGATTCGGACCCCGCCGAGGAATGGCAGGAATGCCACTGGAAAGCCCGGATTTTGCGGGCCTGAACGCCCGGGACGGGCGCGGCGGTAGTAGGATAGAACGCGGCCATCGGCCGCTCATGTGCACCAGGGGAGTCCCATGCAACCCGAACTGATCGAGACCATCCTGGTCGACGCCGAACGCCGCGTGCCGCTGCTGGCCCGCCATCTCGCCCGGCTCGAAGCCTCATGCCAGGCGCTGGGCTACGCCTGGGGCGGGCGCGCGGTCGAGGGCGACATCATGATCGCCGCGCTGGGCCTGTCCACGCCGGGGCCGCACCGCCTGCGCCTGCTGGTGGCGCGCGACGGCAGCCGCAGCATCCAGACCGCTCCCCTGCCCCCGCTGGCGTCCGCCCAGGAGGCCATGCTGGCGCCCGAGGCGCTGCGCGCCTCCGAACCGCTGCTGCGCTACAAGACCACCTACCGGCCCTGGTACACCAAGACCATAGAATGGCTGCCCTCGCATCCGCACATCTTCGACCTGCTCTACCTGAACGAGCGCGGCGAGCTGTGCGAAGGCAGCCGCAGCAACATCTACCTGCGGCTGGACGGCGACTGGTACACGCCGCCGGTGGACTGCGGCTGCCTGCCCGGCGTGCAGCGCGCCGAACTGCTGGACACGGGCCGCGTCGAGGAACGCGTGCTGTCCCTGGACGATCTGCACGCCGCCGAGGAAATCCGTCTGTCCAACGCCTTGCGCGGCTGGTTCCCGGTGACCCTGCGCAGCCGCTGAGGTCCGCGCCGCGCCTCAGTCGGCGAATTCGTCCACCACCACCTGCCGCAGCCATTGATTGGCCGGATCGCGGTGGTTGCGGGCGTGCCAGAACACGTTGATCACCGATTCCGGAATCTTCACCGGACAGGCCGCGGTGGCCAGGCCGAACGGCCCACAGGCGCAGTCCGCGAAACGCCGCGGCACCACCGCGATCATGTCGGTGGCGGCCAGCACCGGCCCCACCGCCATGAAATGCGGCACCGTCAGGCGCACGCGCCGACGGATGCCGGCGCGCGCGATCACCTCGTCCACCACCGCGTGGCCGGTGCCCTCCGACACGATGGCCACCTGCTCGGCCGCGCGGAACTGGCGGGCCGAAACCCCGGTGCGCGCCAGCGGATGGTCGCGCCGGAAGATGCACACATACGGCTGGCGAAACAGCAGCCGCTGGAAGAATCCGCTTTTCAGGGCGGGCAGAAAGCCCATGGCCAGGTCGATCCTGCCGCGCTCCATCTCGTCCTTCACGTCGATCGAGGTCGTGCGCACCGTGCGCACGGTCACGCCCGGCGCCGCCCGTTCCAGCGCCCGCATCAGCCTGGGCAGGAAGTAGGTCTCGCCGACGTCGTTCACGCCGATCACGAAGGCGCGTTCGCTGTGCCCGGGATCGAAGGCCGCGCGCGCGTTCAGCGTGCTGTGCAGCGCGTCCAGCGCGTCGGCGATCGGCCGCGCCAGCGACTCGGCATAGGGCGTGGGCACCATGCCGCGCGAGGTCCGCAGGAACAGCTCGTCTCCCAGCAGCTTGCGCAGCCGGCCCAGCGCGTTGCTGACCCCCGGTTGCGAAATGCCCAGGCTGTCGGCCACGGCCGCGACCCGGCCGTGCCTGCGCAGCTCGTTGAAGACGACCAGCAGATTCAGGTCCACGTCTTGCAGGTTCATGCGCTTGTCTCCACCAATATTGATTCTGGTGATTTATCTCATCAAGCAGATTCTATTTATTTATTTCGCAAGCTGCCCGATCATGCAGCAAACGCCTGCGCCCATGCCGCGCCGGCTCTGCCGGGCCGCACTGGCCCGCCGAACCAAGGAGACCCGCCATGCAGTCCTGTATGAGCACAACCGCCGCCGCCGAAAGCCCGCTCGAATTCGTGCCGCCCTGGCAGGGCGACGGCTCCCACCGCATCCCCTTCGGCGTCTATACCGACGCCGCGCTGCACCAGCGCGAGATGGAGCGCTTCTTCTACCGTTCGCACTGGTGCTATGTGGGCCTGGAGGCCGAGATCCCGCGGCCGGGCGACTTCAAGCGCACCGCCGTGGGCGAACGCTCGGTCATCCTGCTGCGCGACAACGACGGCCAGGTGCGCGTGGTGGAGAACGTCTGCGCCCATCGCGGCGTGCAGTTCTGCCGCGAGCGCGCCGGCAACCGCAGCGAATTCGTCTGCCCCTACCACCAATGGAACTACGACCTGCAGGGCAACCTGATCGGCGTGCCGTTTCGCCGCGGCGTCAAGCAGGACGGCCGCGTCAACGGCGGCATGCCGCCGGACTTCAAGCCCGAGGAACACGGCCTGACCAAGCTGGCCGTGGCCTGCCGCAACGGCGTGGTGTTCGCCTCCTTCGACCACGACGTGGAGCCGCTGGAGAACTACCTGGGGCCGGACATCCTGCACTATTTCGACCGCGTCTTCGACGGCCGCGAACTGGTGATCCACGGCTACAGCCGCCAGCGCATCCCGGGCAACTGGAAACTGATGCAGGAGAACATCAAGGACCCCTACCATCCGGGGCTGCTGCACACCTGGTTCGTCACCTTCGGCCTGTGGCGGGCGGACAACCGCTCCGAACTGAAGATGGACGGCCACTTCCGCCACGCCGCTATGATCTCCACGCGCGGCCAGGGCGGCAAGGGCAGCGTGACCAGCGGCGTCTCCAGCTTCAAGGAGCAGATGTCGCTGAACGACGACCGCTTCCTGGACATCGTGCCCGAGCCGTGGTGGAACGGCCCCACCGCCGTGCTGATGACGCTGTTTCCCAGCGTCATCATCCAGCAGCAGGTCAATTCGCTGTCCACCCGCCACATCCAGCCGGTGGGCCACGACGCCTTCGATTTCGTCTGGACGCATTTCGGCTTCGCCGACGACAGCCCCGAGATGACGCGCCGCCGGCTGCGCCAGGCCAATCTGTTCGGCCCCGCGGGCTTCGTGTCGGCCGACGACGGCGAGGTCATCGAATTCTCGCAGGCCGGCTTCGAGCAGAAGCCCTGGCACCGCAGCGTGGCGGAGCTGGGCGGCAAGACGGCCGAGAACACCGACCACATGGTGACCGAGACGCTGATCCGCGGCATGTACGCGTACTGGCGCCGCGTCATGGAGGCCTGAGATGCTGGACTTTCCGCTCTATTACCAACTGACCTGCCTGTACAACGACTACGCCGCCGCGCTGGACGCCGAGGAATGGGAGAAATGGCCCGATTTCTTCCTGGAGGAATGCGTCTACAAGGTGCTGCCGCGCGAGAACCACGAGCGCGGCTATCCGCTGGCGACCATGGCGTTCGAAAGCCGCGGCATGCTCAAGGACCGCATCTACGGCGCCACCGACACGATCTTCCACGATCCCTACTACCAGCGCCACGTGGTGGGCGCGCCGCGCGTGCTGTCGGTGCAGGGCGACCGCATCGAATCGGAAGCCAACTACGCCGTGTTCCGCACCAAGCCCAGCCAGCTGACCACGGTGTTCAACGTGGGCCGCTACCTGGACGTGGTGCGGCGCTGCCCGGACGGCCTGAAGTTCGAATCGAGGCTGTGCATCTTCGACAGCGAGCTGGTGCCGAATTCACTTATCTACCCCATCTGACAGGACGCCACAATGAGCATGCAATGGATCAGGGCCATCGCGCTGGCCGACGTGCCGCAGGAAGACGTGATCGCCGTGGAGGCCGGCGGGCGCGAGATCGCGCTGTACGGCGTGGACGGCGAGGTCTACGCCACCGACAACCTCTGTACGCACGGCAGCGCGCGGCTGTGCGACGGTTTCCTGACCGGGCACGAAATCGAGTGCCCGCTGCACCAGGGCCGCTTCGACGTGCGCGACGGCCGGGCGCTGTGCTCGCCGCTGCGCGACAACCTCGCGACCTATCCCGTCAGGATCGAGGACGGCGTGGTGTTCGTGGCGCTTTGAGAATCAGAGCGCGAGGCGCAAGGCCTCGTTGGCCGCGGCCATGCCCATGGCCGCGGTGACCGTCACGACCGAACCGTAGCCGGCGCAGGACAGCCCCTGCGGCGCCGGCGCCTGGCCGGCCGCGCCCATGTCGTCCTCGCCCTCGGTGGGACGAGTCCAGGCGTCGGGCAGGATGGCCGGCTGGTCGAACCACAAGGCGTGGATGCCCATCTTGGGCACGCGTTTCAGGGCGCGCCCATGCCGGTCGCTGGCGCGCGCGAACCCGTGCTCCCGGCGCAGCTTGTTGCGCAGCTTGGCGAGCAGCGCGTCGTTGACGGCCGCCGACAGGTCGCCGGCGCGCAAGGCCAGCGGATCGGTCTTGCCGCCGGCCCCGCCGCACAGCAGCATGGGCACGCCGAGCGCGCCCGCGTGCAGGATCATGGCGATCTTGGCGGCGGCCTGGTCGGTGCAGTCGACGATGACGCTGTAGGGGCCGGGCAGGACGTCGGCCACGTTGTCGGGCGAGACGAAGTCGTCGACGCGGGTGATGCGGCATTCGGGGTTGATGGCCAGTACGCGTTCGGCCATGGCCTCGACCTTGGATTGTCCCAGGGTGGAGGTGAGCGCGTGGATCTGCCGGTTGACGTTGGATTCGGCGATGTGGTCGAGGTCGATCAGCGTGAGCGCGCCGACGCCGCAGCGCGCCAGGGCCTCGACAGTCCAGGAGCCGACGCCGCCCAACCCCGCCACCGCCACATGCGAGTTCTGGAGGCGGGCCGGGGCTTCGGGGCCATACAAACGCGACAGACTTCCGAAGCGGCGGGCCAGATCGGGGGGGGAATCCAGGGAGTTCATGGGGGAGGATTTTATAGTTGTCTGGGATTGGGGGTGGTCGTCGTTGGAGTTTGTACTTCTTTAGACGCCCGGCACGGCGGCGGCCCGGGGGGAGCGGGGCCACGATTGCGGTCCGGAGCCTTCGCTCCGGACTTCCCCTTCGTCAACCTCGTCCGCCTTCGGCTCCCTACGGTTTCCCTCGGGCTTATCGACGCCCCGCTCCCCCCGGGCCACCGCCGCACCGGGCTCCAGCGGCTGCAATTTACCGGTCGCTGGGGAGGACGGCTTGCTTGGCATTCTTCTCCCTGGCGGGATGGTGGTGGGAGATCTTTACAGGACGCCAAAGACGGCCGCGCGGGCGGCCTTCTTTGGCATATGGATGTCTTGGAATGCCATGATGACGCTGCGCGCATGCCGATGGTTTCGGTCGCCGACGGCGAGGGTCAAGAACCAGCAGCGTCCGCTGCAACCACATCATCCCCACCAAGCGCCTGATAAACAGTCACCTGATTCACCAGCCGGTTCAGCATGTTCTCGTCCCGCGCCACTTCCGCGATTCGGCGTTTTTCCTGCGCGTCCAGCCAGTCCTTGAGCGACACCGCCCCCGCCCGGTAACGGATTTCGTACAGGGATTCGGCCTGGCGCGCCGCCTGCAGCGAGGCGTCGAGCTGTTCGGCCTGAAGCGCCAGTTGGGTGCGGTTGGACAGCGCGTTTTCGACGTCCGCCATCGCCTGGTAGAGCGACTGGCGGAACGTGACCACGCGTTCCTCGTAGTCGGCCTGGGAGATCTTGATGTTGAGCTGCATCTGGTTCCATTGCAGGAACGGCAGCGTCAGGCCCGCGCCCAGGGTGCCTATCGGGTTTTGCAGGAGGTTGGACAGCGTCGGGCTGGCGCTGCCCAGGGCGCCGGTCAGGGTCAAGGGGGGATAGAAGCTGGCGCGGGTGGCGTCGGCGGTGGCCAGGGCCTGGCGCAGGCGGAGTTCGGCGGCGCGCAGGTCGGGGCGGCGGCCCAGCAGGTCGGCGGGGACGCCGGCGCGGGCCTCGGGCAGCGGGTACTGCGGCAGGCGGGCGGGGTTGGCCATGCTGCGGTCGGGGGGGCCGTCGAACAGGATCGCCAGCGCGTTCGCGTACTCGACCCGCGCCTGCACCAGCAGCGCGTGCGCGGCCTGCTGGCTGGCCACGGTCTGTTCGGCTTCGGCCAGTTCCAGCGCGGACGCGCCGCCGGCGGCGTATTGCGCGCGCACCAGGTCCTGGGTCTTGCGGGCGTAGGCGATGCTCTGTTCGCTGCTGGCGATGCGCTGGTTGATGAACGCGGTCTGCCAGTACAGCGTGGCGGTGGTGCCCACCAGCGACAGCGCCGCGCTCTGGCGGTCCTGCTCGGTCGCCTCGGCCGCCCATTGCGCGGCGTCGCGCTGGCGCGACAGCTTGCCCCACAGGTCGGCTTCGTAGCTGACGGTCAGCTCGGCCGCGTTGCTGCGCGTGGTCATGCGGTCCCCGCTCAGCGTGCGGGTGCGGGTGACGTTGGCGCTGCCGCCCAGCTGCGGCCACAGCTGGGTTTCGGACAGGCCCGCCTGGTATTGCGCCCGGCGCACGCGGATGGCGGCGGCGGCCAGGTCGTTGTTACGCGCCAGCGCGCCCTCGACCAGACCGGTCAGCACCGGATCGTTGAAATTGCGCCACCAGGCGCCGCCCTGGGACTGCGCCACGGTCCCGGCGCCGGGCGCCTGGCCGTCATGGGACCACGCCGCGGGCAGCCTGACCGCCGGCGTTTCGTAGTCGCTGCGCAGCAGGCTGCCGCAGCCGGCCAGCGCGAGCAGCAGCGTCAGGGCCGCGGGTTTGCGTAGGAAAGAAACCGCCATCGTCATCCTCATTCGCGCGCCAGGGCCTCAACGGGGTCCAGGCGCGCCGCATTGCGCGCCGGCAGATAGCCGAACAGCACGCCGATCAGCGTCGAGCAGGTGAACGCCGCCACCATCGCCGCCGTCGAATAGATCATCTGGAACGAGCCGCCCGTGGCCTTGGACACGAGCACGCCCAGGCCCAGCGACAGCAGGATGCCGATCGCCCCGCCGATCAGGCACACCAGCACCGCCTCGATCAGGAACTGCTGCATGATGTCGCTGCGCCGCGCGCCCACCGCCATGCGCACGCCGATCTCGCGGGTGCGCTCGGTGACCGACACCAGCATGATGTTCATGACGCCGATGCCGCCCACCATCAGCGAAATCAGCGCGATCATCGACACCAGCAGCGTCATGGTGGCCGTGGTGCGTTCGATGGTCTTGCGGATCGCGTCCGTGTTGAACACGAAGAAGTCCTTGGTCACGTGGCGCCGCGTCAGCAGGCGCACGATGGCCTGCTCGGCGGCGGCCGGCGGCGTGGCGTCGTTGACCCGCACCGTGATGCTCTTGAGATGCTGCTGGCCCAGCACCCGCGACAGCGCCGTGGTGTAGGGTATCCAGACGTTGAGCGTGTCGTTGCTGCCGAACACGGTGTCCTTCTTCTCGGTCACGCCGATCACGCGCGCCGGCATGGAGCCCAGGAACACCACCTGGCCGATCGGATCGGTGTGCGAGCCGAACAGCTTGCGGCGCGTGCCGTCGTCGATCACCACTTCCTGGGCGCGCCGCGTCACGCTGACGCCGTCGAAGAACTTGCCCTGCGCCAGCTTGATGGCGCGCACCCTGAAGTACTGTTCGCCCACGCCCTGGATGGAGCCGTTGACCGACACGTTGCGGTAGCGCAGCGTGCTGCTGGTGAGACCTCCGGCGTCACGCTGTCCACATAGGACTCGCGCGCCAGCGCGTCGGCGTCGGCCGCCACCAGCGTGCGGATGTTGACCGCCTTCTCGTCGCCGAAGTCCTTGCCCGGGAAGATCTCCACGGTGTTGGTGCCGATCTCGCTGATGTCGTCCAGGATCTTGCGGCGCGAGCCCTCGCCCAGCGCGACCACCGAAACCACCGCCGCGATGCCGATGATGATGCCCAGCATGGTCAGCGACGTGCGCAGCCGGTGCGCGTTCATGGCCAGCAGCGCCATGCGCAGGGCTTCGCCGCAGCGGTCCAGATAGGCCTGCCACGCGGGCCGCTGCGCCAGCGCCGGCGGCTCGTCGCGGGCGGCCTGCGGGCGCGCGGCGTCGGGATTGCGCCGGTCGGACACGATCTCGCCGTCGCTGATCTCGATGATGCGCTGGGCATGGCGCGCCACGTTCATGTCGTGGGTCACGATGATGATGGTGTGCCCCGCGGCGTTCAGCTCTTCCAGGATGCGCAGCACCTCCTGGCCGGTGTGCGTGTCCAGCGCGCCGGTCGGCTCGTCGGCCAGGATGATGTCGCCGCCGTTCATCAGCGCCCGCGCAATGCTGACGCGCTGCTGCTGGCCGCCGGACAGCTGGCCGGGACGATGCCCGGCTCGCTCGCCCAGCCCCAGGCGTTCCAGCAGCGTCTCGGCGCGCGCCAGGCGCGCCTCGCGCCGCTTGCCGGCATAGACGGCCGGCACTTCCACGTTGCCCAGCGCGCTCAGGTCCGACAGCAGGTGATAGCGCTGGAAAATGAAGCCGAAGTGCTCGCGGCGCAGTTCGGCCAGTTCGTCCGGGTCCAGCGCCCCGGTGCTGCGCCCGCCCACCCGGTATTCGCCGCGGGTGGGCCGGTCCAGGCATCCCAGGATGTTCATGAGCGTGGACTTGCCCGAGCCGGATGCGCCGACGATGGCCACCATTTCGCCGGCCTCGATGGACAGGTCCACGTCCTTCAGCACGGCGATGGTCTGCTCGCCCGCGGGGAATTCGCGGCGCACGCCGGCCAGCTCGATGAGAGGACCGCTCATCTCAGGCCCCCGGGACGGCCGGGGCGGCTTCGGCCGACACCACGCGCTCGCCCACCTCCAGCCCCTCCAGCACCTGCGCCTGGACGTTGTTGTTCATGCCGATGCGGACCTGGCGCTCTTCCGTCTTGTTGTCCTTCAGCACCACGCGCACGGCGTAGCGGCCGTCCTCGCCGCGCCTGCCCAGGGCCGAGGACGGCACCACCACGGTGTTCTTGGCCTCGCCCAGCACGATGAAGACCTGCGCCGTCATCGAGATGCGCAGCTTCTCGTCGGGATTGGGCACGTCGAACAGGCCGTTGTAATAGACGGCGGCGCTGGTGGAATTGCCGTTGGACGAGCCGGTCAGCGACGAGGCCGCGTCTTCCTTCTGGATGGAGTCCGGCGCCGGCTCCACCGCGCGGAGCGTGGCGTGGTAGCGCTCGTCCGGCTCGCCGAGGATGGTGAAGTAGACCGGCAGGCCGGGCTTGACGCGGGTCACGTCGGCTTCCGAGATCTGGGCCTTGACCGTCATGGTATCCACCTGCGCCACCTTGATGATGGTGGGCGCGCTCTGGATCGAGTTGACCGTCTGGCCCTCTTTGGTGACGACCGCCACCACCACGCCGTCGATGGGCGAGACGATGCGGGTGTAGCCCAGGTTGACCCGGGCCGTGTCCACCTGGATCTCGGCCTGCGCGATCTGGGCGTCCAGCGACGCGATCTCGGCGCGGGTCACGCCCAGCGTGGCCTCGGCGTTCTCGTAGGCTTCGCGCGAACTGGCGTCCGCGGCCAGCATCTGGCGCTGGCGGCGGAAGGCCAGCTCGGCCTGCTTCAGCATGGCGACCTTGGCGGCCCTTTCTGCGCGCCGCGTCTGCAGGGCGGCTTCGGCGTTGCGCAGTTCGTTCTGCTGGGTCAGGTCGTCGATCTCGGCCACCAGCTGCCCCTTCTTGACCCGGTCGCCCAGCGCCACCTTGAGGGATTTCAGCTGGCCGGAGACCTGGGCGCCCACGCTGACCCGCTCGATCGCGTCTATGGTGCCGCTGGCCAGCACGCTGTCTTCCATATTGGCGCGGGTCACTTCGGCCACCCCGAAGGTGGGCGGCGGCGGCGCCGAGAAAAATGCGGCCCGCACCGCGAAGCCGGCGAGCAGGACCAGGACGACGATCAGAAGGTTGCGCTTGAATTTGCTGCGGGACTTTTTCATTGAACCTGTCGGATGGGGCAAGGGACGGCGCCCGTGCCGGTATTGCGTTGCGGGCCGGGGACGGGCCCCGGCGCGATGTGTGCATCCTAAACGCATGGCCAGCCCAAACCATGGCCAATCTGTGTCGAAACCGTGAAAAACCGTAAAGCCGCAAGATGCGGCCGGACCAGTCTGATTGTTCCGTTGTGAGAACGATACAGCGTTCGGCTTCGGCGGATACTCATGCTGAATGCGCCCAGAAGCGCCGAACACGCCGGCATCTTGCACCATAAGCCCCGGAGTTTGCCTCTACATGATGCCTATCGTGAAACCTCTACACGCCACCGTTTGCGGCAGCGCAAAACAAGCTTGCCTCGACATTGGTAGACGTTGGGGACAGAATGGCTGCAGTTACGTCGTGGCCGTGTCCAGTTCCCCTAGATCCCCCTCTTCTTCCCCAGGTTCCCCGGAGTTTTCCGGGGCGGCGCTCTTGTGCGTGCTGGCCATGATGAATCACGTGGCGCTGACAGGGGGACGCATCACTGTCTCGCTGACGGCGCTGCAGATGGGGCTGTCCACCTTCAAGGTCGGCACGCTGGTCGCGGTCTTCGCCGTCCTGCCCATGCTGTTCTCGGTGCGCGCCGGGCGCTGGGTGGACCGGGTCGGCATCGTCCGCCCGCTGGTGCTGGGCACCTCGCTGGTCGCCGTCGGCACCCTGCTGCCCTTTGTCTTCCAGACGCAGCTGGCGCTGCTCATCGCCTCGTGCTGTATCGGCATCGGCTTCATGCTGCACCAGGTGGCCACCCAGGACCTGCTCGGCCATGCCGAACCCGCGCAGCGCCTGCGCAATTTCTCCTTCATGTCGCTGGCGCTGGCCGGTTCGGGTTTCTCCGGCCCGCTGATCGCCGGCCTGGCCATCGACCACCTGGGCACGCGCCTGGCCTTCGGGCTGCTGGCCCTGGGCCCGCTGCTGTCGGCGGGCGGGCTTTACATGCTGCGTCACCAATTGAAGGCGGCAGATGCGCTGCTTTCCGGCGCAAAAGAGGCCGAACGCCGCCGCGTCACCGAATTGCTGGCCGTGCCGGCGCTGCGCCGCATCCTGATGGTGAACACCATCTTGTCCGGCGCCTGGGACACCCACTTGTTCGTCGTGCCCATCTTCGGCGTGGCCATCGGCCTGTCGGCCACCACCATCGGGGTCATTCTTGCTTCGTTTGCGGCGGCAACTTTCGTCATTCGCCTGGTATTGCCCTTGATCCAGCGCCGGGTCCGTTCCTGGACGCTGGTCCGCGCGGCCATGGCCACGGCCGCCATCGACTTCATGCTTTACCCGCTGTTCACCGACGTTACCGTGCTGATCGTGCTGTCTTTCATCCTGGGGCTGGCCCTGGGCTGTTGCCAGCCGAGCATGCTGTCTCTGCTGCACCAGCACTCGCCCCCGGGGCGCGCGGCCGAGGCCGTGGGCCTGCGCATGGCCTTGATCAACGGTTCCCAGGTTTCCCTGCCGTTGACCTTCGGCGCGCTCGGTGCGGTAATTGGCGTGGCCCCGCTGTTCTGGGCCTATTCGCTGGCGCTGTTGGCCGGCGGCTGGGCCAATCGCAATCCCCCGATCGAATCCGACCGTAAGCCGTGAATACCCCATCCCCCATTCCCTCCGGCGCCAGCCTGCCGTTTCGCCTCTGGACCCCCGAAGAGCGGCAGGCCTCTCTGGACGAGGCCTTGCGCCACTGGCAGTCGGGCGAGGACGTATGGGTATATGGGTACGGATCGCTGATCTGGCGCCCCGACTTCGACTTCGTGGAGCGCCGGCTGGCCACGCTGCGCGGCCATCACCGGGCGCTGTGCCTGTGGTCGCGTGTCAACCGCGGCACGCCGGAATGCCCGGGCCTGGTGTTCGGCCTGGACCGGGGCGGCTCCTGCCGCGGCGTGGTCTACCGGCTCGCCGGCAGCCAGGTGCCCAATTACTTCCCGGCGCTCTGGGAGCGCGAAATGTCCACCGGCGCCTATCTGCCGCGCTGGATCAACTGCACCACCGACGGCGGCAACGTCCGGGCGCTGGTCTTCATCATGAACCGCGACAATCCGGCCTACATCCGGGCGCTGCCCGAACCGGAACTGCTGGCCATCGTGCGCCGCGCCGCCGGCCGCTACGGCCCCTGCACCGACTACGTGGTGCAGACCGCCCAGGCGCTGCGCGCCGCGGGCATCCACGACGCCCGCCTGGACGCCATCGCGCGCCGGCTCGAGCAGGAAGGGCACCCGTTGCCGGAAGGCGCCTGAAGCCGCCGCCGCGCCGCCGGACGGCGCTTGCCGGCGGCCTGAGCAGGGTCAATATAGGGACAGTCGCCCAAGCGGTATAAACTTCCTGTTATCAACGCTGACCCTTACTCCCATGTCCGTCTCTGATCTGCGTCAAAGCTACGAGAAGCATGTCCTGCTCGAAAGCCAGGCCCTGGCTTCGCCGTTCGCGCAATTCGCGCTCTGGTTCGACGAGGCCCTGGCCGCCAAGGTGCCCGAGCCCAACGCCATGACCCTGGCCACGGTGGACGCCCACGGCCAGCCCAGCGCGCGCATCGTGCTGGTCAAGGGGTTCGACGAGCGCGGCTTCACCTTCTTCACCAACTACGAATCGCGCAAGGGCCTGGACCTGCAGGCCGAGCCGCGCGCCAGCCTGCTGTTTTTCTGGCAGCCGCTGGAGCGCCAGGTCCGCATCGAAGGCGTGGTCGAAAAAGTCCCCGCCGAGGAGTCGGACGCCTACTATCACAGCCGGCCCGCCGGCTCGCGCATCGGCGCCTGGGCCTCGCGCCAGAGCCAGCCGATCACCCGCGAAGAGCTGGAAGCCCGTGAACAGGAATTCCGCGAACGCTACGGCGACGCGCCGCCGCGCCCGCCGCACTGGGGCGGTTACCGCCTGAAGCCCACCGCCTTCGAATTCTGGCAGGGCCGGCCTTCGCGGCTGCACGACCGCCTGCGCTACGTCGCCGACGGCCCGGCCTGGAAGATCGAACGCCTGTCGCCCTGATGCCGGGCGCGCCCCCTATCCATGATTGCATGACCGCCTCCTCCCCTGATTTTGACGCTGCTTTTTTCCGCACCGCGCTGGGCCGCTACGCCACGGGCGTGACCGTCGTGACGACCGCCGGCCTGGACGGCGCGCCCATCGGGCTGACGGTGAGCTCTTTCAACTCCGTGTCGCTGGACCCGCCGCTGGTGCTGTGGAGCCTGTCGCGCGGCTCGTCCTCGCTGGCGGCCTTCGAGCAGTGCGAGCGCTACGTCGTCAACGTGCTGGGCGCCGAACAGATCGCGCTGGCGCGCCGCTTCGCCACCGGCAAGACCCCGGACCGCTACGCCGGGCTGCCGGTGCACCGCGCGCCCGGCGGCACGCCCATGCTGGACGGCCACTGCGCGGCCTGGTTCGAATGCCACAACCGCAGCCGCTACGTCGAAGGCGATCACATCATCATGGTGGGCGAGGTGGAGCGCTGCGGCCATAGCGCCGAGCCGCCGCTGGTCTTCCATGCCGGCGGCTTCGACCTGACGCCGGCCGGCGACCGCGCGGAAAAAAAGGGGTAGCCCATGAGCGCAGATATCGATTGCGTCGTCATCGGCGCGGGCGTGGTGGGCCTGGCGATCGCGCGGGCGCTGGCCCGCTCCGGGCGCGAAGTGCTGGTGGCCGAGGCCACCGAGGCCATCGGCACCGGCACCAGCTCGCGCAACTCCGAAGTCATCCACGCGGGCATCTACTATCCGGCGGGCAGCCTCAAGGCCCGCCTGTGCGTGCGCGGCAAGCACCTGCTGTACGCCTATTGCGCCGAACGCGGCGTGCCGCACAAGCGTCTGGGCAAGCTCATCGTCGCCGCGGACGCCGAACAGGCCGCGCAGCTGGAAAGCATCGCGCAGCGCGCCCGCGCCAACGGCGTGGACGACCTGCAGTTCCTGTCGGGCGAAGACGCCATGCGCCTGGAGCCGGCGCTGCAATGCGCGGCCGCGCTGTCCTCGCCGTCCACCGGCATCGTGGACAGCCACGCGCTGATGCTGTCGTACCAGGGCGACGCCGAGAACGCGGGCGCCCAGTGCGTGTTCCACACCCCGCTGGTGTCGGGCCGCGTGCGCCCCGAGGGCGGCTTCGAGCTGCAGTTCGGCGGCGACGAGGCCATGAGCCTGAGCTGCAATGTGCTGATCAATTCGGCCGGCCTGCATGCGCCGGCGCTGGCGCGCCGCATCGACGGCGTGCCGCCCGCCAGCATCCCGGCCGACTACCTGTGCAAGGGCAGCTATTTCACGCTGTCCGGCCGCGCGCCCTTTTCGCGCCTGATCTACCCGGTGCCGCAGCATGCCGGCCTGGGCGTGCACCTGACGCTGGATATGGGCGGGCAGGCCAAGTTCGGTCCCGACACCGAGTGGATCGGCGTCGAGGACTACACGCTCGATCCGGCCCGCGCCGACGTGTTCTACGCGGCCGTGCGCAGCTACTGGCCGGCCCTGCCCGACGGCGCGCTGGCGCCCGGCTACACCGGCATCCGGCCCAAGATCTCCGGCCCGCACGAACCGGCGGCCGACTTCGTCGTCGCCGGCCCGGCCGCGCACGGCGTGCCCGGCCTGGTGAACCTGTTCGGCATCGAATCTCCCGGCCTGACGGCCAGCCTGGCCCTGGCCGAAGAAACCCTGGCCCGCCTGGCCGCCTGACCTCCACGACTTTCCATTCCGCCCTTTCTTACGCACATGCAGCACAACGACTACATCCTGACCCTGTCCTGCCCCGACCGCACGGGCATCGTGTACCGCGTCAGCGGCCTGTTGTTCGAATTGGGCTGCAACATCCTGGATTCGCAGCAGTTCGGCGACGAGGAAACCGGCCGCTTCTTCCTGCGCGTGCACTTCGACGCGCCGGCCGGCGTGGCCGCCGCCGACCTGCGCGCCCGCCTGGCGCCCATGTCCGAGGAATACGGCATGGAGCTGAAGCTGCACGACGCGCGCCGCAAGGAACGCCTGCTCATCATGGTCAGCAGGCAGGGCCACTGCCTGAACGACCTGCTGTTCCGCGTGCACAGCGGGCACCTGCACGCCGAAGTGGCGGCCATCGTGTCGAACCACAACGACTACGCCGGCCTGGCGGCCTCCTACGGCATCCCGTTCCACCACCTGCCGGTCACACCCGACACCAAGGCCGAGCAGGAGCGCCAGGTGCTGGCCCTGGTCGAGCAGGAAAACATCGACCTGGTGGTGCTGGCCCGCTACATGCAGATCCTGTCGGAGGACATGTGCCGCGCGCTCAACGGCCGCGCCATCAACATCCACCACAGCTTCCTGCCCAGCTTCAAGGGCGCCCGCCCCTATCACCAGGCGCACGCCCGCGGCGTCAAGATCATCGGCGCCACCGCCCACTACGTGACCTCGGACCTGGACGAAGGCCCCATCATCGACCAGGACATCGAGCGCGTGGACCATACGATGACCGCCCAGGACCTGACCCAGGTCGGCAGCGACATCGAATCCCTGGTGCTGTCGCGCGCCGTGCGCAGCCACGTCGAACACCGCATCCTGCTGAACCGCAACAAGACGGTGGTGTTCCGCTAGGAATCCTGCCGCTCCCCCCGGGCCAGCGCCACGGCCGCCGCCGTGGCGCCGGCCACGTCCGGCCGCAGGTCGCCCAGCAGCCGCTGGTACAGGCCGACGCGGCGCACGATGTCCAGCGGCTGGCCCAGCAGGCCCGAGACCATCAGCCGCACGCCGCGCGCCTCGCAGGCCCGGCTCAGGCTTTCCAGCGCCTCGGCCCCGGTCGAGTCCACGTAGATCACGTTCTTCAGGTCCAGCACCAGCGCGCGCGCCGGCAAATGGTCCTCGAGCGACTCCACCAGCTTGGTCGCGCCGAAGAACACGGTGCCGTACAGCCGCCATACCGCCACCTGCGCCTCCAGCCCGGCCAGCGCCGGCTGCTCGGCCGGCGTCAGGCGTTCGGCGCGCGACAGGCTGGAAATGCGGTAGATGAAGGTCAGGCAGGCGGCGAAGATGCCGAACTGCACCGCCACCGTCAGGTCGAACACCACCGTCAGCAGGAACACCGACAGCAGGGTCACGCGGTAAGGCAGCCGGTAGGTCTTGAGGCGCGCGAATTCGCGCCACTCGCCCATGTTCCAGGCCACGAACATCAGGATGGCCGCCAGCGTGGCCAGCGGGATGGAAGACGCCAGCGGCGCGGCCACCAGGATCACCAGCAGCAGCACCACGGCGTGCGTCATGCCCGCGATCGGGCTGGTGGCGCCGCTTTTCACGTTGGTCACGGTGCGGGCGATGGTGCCGGTGGCCGGCATGCCGCCGAAGAACGGCGTGGCGAAGTTGGCGATGCCCTGCGCCATCAGTTCCTGGTTGGGGTCGTGGCGGTCGCCGATCATGCCGTCGGCCACCCGCGCGCACAGCAGCGATTCGATCGCGCCCAGCAGCGCCAGCGTGATCGTGGGCATCAGCAGGTAGCGGGCCGATTCCCAGCTGAACGCCGGCAGCGTGAAGTCCGGCAGCGCCGCCGGTATGCCGCCGAAGCGGCTGCCTATGGTCTCCACCGGCAGGCCGAACAGGGCCACCGCGGCCGTGGCCAGCACCAGCGCGACGATGGAGCCCGGCACCCGCGCCAGCGGCGCGGCCCTGGGTCCGCCCCATTTCGGCAGCCAGCGCTGCCAGGCCACGATGAGCGCCAGCGACGCCACCGCCACGCCCGCGGCCCAGGGATTGAAGGAGGACAGGTGGCTGCCCAGCGCGCCCAGGATGCCGAAGAAATCGCCCGGCATCTCGGGGATCGCCAGGCCCAAGAAGTCCTTGACCTGCGACAGCGCGATCAGCACCGCGATCCCGTTGGTGAAACCGATGATGACGGCCACCGGGATGAAGCGCACCAGCGTGCCCAGCCTGAGCAGCCCCATCACGAACAGCAGCACGCCGGACAGCGCAGTGGCGATGATGAGGTTGGCCACGCCGTACTGCTGCACGATGTCGTAGACGATGACGATGAACGCGCCCGCCGGCCCGCCGATCTGTACCCGGCTGCCGCCGAGCAGGGCGACCAGGAAGCCCGCGATGATGGAGGTGAACAGGCCCGCTTCCGGCTTGAGGCCCGAGCCGATGGCGAAGGCCATGGCCAGCGGCAGCGCGACCACGGCGACCGTGAGGCCGGCGCCCAGGTCCTGCACGAAACGGATGCGGTCGTAACCGCGCAACGCGCTCAAGAGGCGCGGACGAAACGAAAAGGGAAGATCCACGATCGACTCCGGAGAAGAAACCGAAAAGCCCTGGAACGGGTTTCAGTGCTTCGCCGGAGGGCCGCAGTGGCGCAGCCGGGTAATGAAACGCTTGCGGCGCGTCAGCGGCTGGATCGATCGGTAGGACATGGCCGGGTCAGTGTACCCCCAATGTCCCGGCCCCGGCATAGTGCCGCGCCACCAGTTCCAGGGCTTTTTCCTGCAGCGGCGTGCGCATGGCCTGCGGCCAGATCGCCTGGCTGACCGAGCGCGCGGCGTGCTCGAAGGCAATGAAGCGCGTGCCCGCCAGGCCGCTGCGCGACAGGCAGGCGGGCACGATGGACACGCCCAGCCCTTGCGAGACCAGCGAGGCCACGCTCAGCCAGTGCCGCACCTCGTGGCGGATCACGGGCATGAAGCCGGCCGATACGCACATGGCCAGCACCGTCTCGTAGTAGCTGGGCGAGGCCGCGCGGGCGAAGAACACGAAATCGTCCCCCGCCAGTTCGTCCAGCCGCAGCGATTCGCGGCCGGCCAGCCGGTGGTCCTGCGGCAGGCACACCACGAAAGGCTCGGCCACCAGGTCGCGCGCCTGCACGCCCGGCGGCAGGGGATTGGCGTGGATGAAGCCCAGGTCCTGCTCGCCGCGGCGCACCGCCTCGATCTGGTCGTGCGAGTTCAGCTCGGTCAGCACATGCTCGACGTCGGGCAGCTCGGCCCGCATCGCATTGAGCAGCGCGGGCAGGCCGCGGTACAGCATCGACCCCACGAAACCGATGCGCAGCCTGCCGCGCAGGCCGGCGTCCACCCGCTGCACCAGCGTGCGCACGTCCTCGGCCTGGCGCAGCAGGGTCTGGGCCTCGCGGTACAGCACCTGGCCGGCGTCGGTCAGTTCCACGTGGCGGCTGCTGCGGTTGAGCAGGCGCGCGCCGACGTTTTCCTCCAGCTGCCGGATGGCGTAGCTCAGCGGCGGCTGCGAGATGTGCAGCCGCACGGCGGCCCGGCTGAAATGGCGCTCTTCGGCCACGGCGATGAAATACCGCAGCAGGCGGGGGTCCAGATCCATGCGCGTTCCCTTTGATTTGCCTATCTATACTTTTTTTGGATTGTTCTAAATCAAAACAGTATTTGTATAGATTAATCCAGGCAAGCACCATGAGGCATCCCCCCGTTTTGCGCAGGATGCCGCCATGGATGCCCCCGTCAAGACCGCCACGCCCGCCGCCACCCCGATTCCGGATGCGCGCGGCCTGAACCTGTTCCACGCCGACCCCTATGCCGCGGCGCTGTGCCGGCGCTACCTGCCGCCGGCGCTGCACGCGCACCTGCTGCCGCACCTGGAGCGGCTGGGCGAGCTGGCCGGCGGCCTGATGGACGAGCTGGCCGCCACGGCCGACAAGCATCCGCCCATGCTGTCGGTGCGCAGCCGCGCCGGCCAGGACGAATCCCGCATCGACAAGCACCCGGCCTATGTGGAACTGGAACGCCTGGCCTACAGCGAGTTCGGCCTGGCCGCGCTGTCGCACCGCGGCGGGGTGCTGGGCTGGCCCGAGCCCATGCCGGCCGCCGCCAAATACGCGCTGAGCCATTTGTTCGTGCAGGCCGAGTTCGGCCTGTGCTGCCCGGTCAGCATGACCGATTCGCTGGCCCGCACGCTGCGCAAGTTCGGCGACGCCGACCTCGTGGCGCGCGTGCTGCCGCAGGTGACCACGCAGGATTTCGACGCGCTGCGCCAGGGCGCCATGTTCATGACGGAGCAAGGCGCGGGTTCGGACGTCAGCGCCACGGAGGTCACGGCCGAACGGCAGGACGACGGCAGCTGGCGCCTGTCGGGCGACAAGTGGTTCTGCTCCAACCCCGACGCGGGCTACGCCATGGTGCTGGCCCGCAGCGAGCCGCAGCCCGGCCTGAAGGGGGTGTCGCTGTTCCTGCTGCCGCGCGACCTGCCCGGCGGCGGCCACAACCACTACCGCATCCTGCGCCTGAAGGACAAGCTGGGCACGCGCTCCATGGCCAGCGGCGAAATCCGCCTGGAAGGCGCCGTGGCCTGGCTGGTGGGCGAACGCGGCCGAGGCTTCAAGCAGATGGCCGACATGATCAACAACTCGCGCCTGTCCAACGGCATGCGCGCGGCCGGCCTGATGCGCCGCGCCGTCACCGAGGCGGTGTATTTCTCGCAGCACCGCCGCGCCTTCGGCAAGCGGCTCATCGACATGCCGCTGATGCAGCGCCAGCTGGTCAAGATGACGGTCTGGGCCGAACAGGCGCGCAGCGTCATGTTCCAGACCGCGCGCGCGCTGGCCGAGGCCGACCAGGGCGGCGGCGATCCGGCGCTGGCGCGCATCCTGACCCCGCTCATCAAGTTCCGCGCCTGCCGCGACGCCCGCAAAGTGACCGGCGACGCCATGGAGGTGCGCGGCGGCTGCGGCTATATCGAGGAGTGGACCGAACCGCGCCTGGTGCGCGACGCGCATCTGGGCTCGATCTGGGAAGGCACCAGCAACATCGTGGCGCTGGACGTGCTGCGCGCCATCACGCGCGAACAATCGCTGCCGGCGCTGCGCGCCCACATCGAGCGCCTGCTGGCCGAGGGCGCGCCCTGCCCGCCCGAACTGGCCGACATGCAGGCCCGCGCGCTGGAACAGACCTACGCGCTGGCCGAACACGCCGCGCGGGAAAACCGCGCCGAGCTGGCGCGCCAGGCCGCGTCGCTGCTGTACCACGCGGTGTCCCTGGCCGCGCTGCGCTGGGAAGCCGCGGACCCGGCGCTGGCCGCTCGCGCCAGGCTGGCCGACCAGGTGCTGCTGCATCGCCTGGGCCCGCGCGATCCCTACGCCATCCCGCCCGACGAAAGCGCCGCCTGCCGGGAAATCCTGCAATACGCGCTGTAAACCGACGCCGGCGGCACAGCCGGCGCGCATCCACCACTGGAGACAAACATGAACCGCTACTTCGCCCCCTTGCTGCTGGCCGCCGCCGCGGCCCTGCCCGCGGCGCCCGCGCTGGCGGCCGAGGCCTTCCCCGCGGAACGCCCGGTCACCCTGGTCGTGCCCTTCCCGCCCGGCGGCCCCACCGACGCCCTGGCGCGCCGCCTGGCCGACAAGCTCAGGCAGCCGCTGAAGCAGAACGTCATCGTCGAGAACCGCAGCGGCGCGGGCGGCAATATCGGCTCGGAATACGTGGCCAACGCCAAGCCCGACGGCTACACGCTGCTGTTCGGCACTTCCGGGCCGCTGGCCATCAACGTCAGCCTGTACAAGAAGCAGGGCTACGATCCGCAGACCAGCTTCGCCCCCATCATCCGTATCGGCCACCTGCCCAACATCCTGGTGGTGAACCCGTCGGTGCCGGCCACCAACGTGCAGGAACTGATCGCCTACGCCAAGAAAAACCCGGACGCGCTGAGCTACGCCTCGTCGGGCAACGGCGCGTCCTCGCACCTGGCCGGCATTCTGTTCAACCGCATGGCCGGCACCCAGATCATGCACATTCCCTACAAGGGCACCGGCCCGGCGCTGAACGACCTGCTGGGCGGGCAGGTGTCCATGTCGTTCACCGACATCCTGACCGCGCTGCCCTACGTCAAGGCCGGCAAGCTGCGCGCCATCGGCCTGGCCAGCGCGCAACGTTCCGACGCCCTGCCCGACCTGCCCACGCTGTCCGAACAGGGCCTCAAGGGCTATGACGTCAGCGTGTTCTTCGGCATCGTCGCGCCAAAAAATACCCCGGCGCCGGTCGTGGAGACCCTGAACAAAGCCTTCCAGAGCGCGCTGGCCGACCCCGAGGTGGCCAACACGCTGCGCAGCCAGGGCATCGTCGAGGCGCAGGACAAGACGCCGCAAGGCCTGTCCGCCTTCATCACGGCCGAAGTGCCCAAGTGGCGCGACGTCATCGCCAGCGCCCACGTCTCCATCGACTGAAGGACTTTTCCATGGCAGCAACCCTCCCCAATGCCGGCGCCCTGGCCGGCTGCAAGGTCATCGACCTGTCGCGCGTGCTGGGCGGCCCCTATTGCACGCAGATCCTGGCCGACCACGGCGCCGACGTGCTCAAGATCGAGCCGCCCGGCGGCGACGAGACGCGCGGCTGGGGGCCGCCCTTCCTGGGCGCCACGGCCTCCTACTTCGTCGGCGTGAACCGCAACAAGGAAGGCATGACGCTGGACCTGTCGCAGCCTGCGGGCCAGGAGCTGCTGCGCCGGCTGCTGGCCGACGCCGACGTGCTGGTGGAGAACTTCAAGCCCGGCACGCTGGAGAAATGGGGCTTGGGATACGAGACGCTGAAACAGGAATTCCCCGCGCTGATCCATTGCCGGGTCAGCGGCTTCGGCGCCGACGGGCCGCTGGGCGGCCTGCCGGGCTACGACGCCTGCGCCCAGGCCATGTGCGGGCTGATGAGCGTCAACGGCGAGGCCGACGGCGAAGCCACCCGCGTCGGCCTGCCGGTGGTGGACATGGTGACGGGCCTGAACGCGGCGGTGGCCATCCTGCTCGCGCTCAACGAGCGCGTGCGCAGCGGCCTGGGCCAGTTCCTCGATATCACGCTGTACGACTGCGCCCTGTCGCTGTTGCATCCGCACGCGCCCAACTACTTCTACAGCGGCAAGGTGCCGGCGCGCAGCGGCAACGCGCATCCCAACATCGCGCCCTACGAAACCCTGCCCACGGCCAGCGGCCCGATCTTCCTGGCGGTGGGCAACAACCGCCAGTTCGCGCTGCTGGCGCAGACGCTGGAAGCGCCCGCGCTGGCCGAAGACCCGCGCTACGCCGCCAACGCCGACCGCCTGCGGAACCGCCAGGCGCTGCGCGCCGACCTGTCGGCGCTGCTGGCCGGATTCGACGCCGCCGAACTGGCCGACCGCCTGCTGCGCAACGGCGTGCCCGCCGCCGCGGTGCTCACCGTGGACCAGGCGCTGGCGCACCCGCATACCCGGCATCGCGGCATGGTGCTGGAACAGGGCGACTACCGCGGGGTCGGCTCCCCGATCAAGCTGTCGCGCACGCCGGCGACGCTGCGGAGATTGCCGCCGGATCTCGGGGCCGAGGGAGCGCGGGGAGACGGGTCGTAGGAGGGGTGGAGCGCGAGAATCCTTAAGCAAGAACTCAGGTATCGAGCGCGCGCAACCCATCCTACCCTCCCGACGCCACGCCTTCGCGCCGCGGGTCCGCCCCGCCCTGCAGCCCGTCGGGCCCGATCACGATGCCGTGGATGCCGCTGGGAAACTCGGTGATGCGCACGGGATGCCCCATGCGTTCGAGCTCGGGCGCCAGCGCCTCCAGCGGCGTGCCTTTTTCGAGTTCGGTGTCCTTGTTGCGGCTGCCCATGTTGGGCAGGTCGATGGCGGCCTGGATGTCCAGGCCCCAGTCCAGCACGCCCACCACCGTCTTGGCGACGTAATTGATGATGGCGCTGCCGCCGGGCGAACCCACCAGCAGGTACGGCTTGCCGTCGCGCAGCACGATCATGGGCGCCATCGAGCTGCGCGGGCGCTTGCCGGGTTCGATGCGGTTGGCCACGAGCCGGCCTTCGGGGTCCTGGTAGGACGAGGAAAAGTCCGTCATCTCGTTGTTCAGCAGAAAGCCGCGCACAAAGATCTTGCTGCCGAATTCGCTTTCGATGGTGGTCGTCATGCTGAGCGCGTTGCCCTTGGCGTCGACCGCCACCAGATGGCTGGTGGAGGGCAGCTCCAGCGCGTCGTCCTTGCCCAGCGACAGCAGCTTGCCTTCGGGGTCGCCGGGCAAGGCGACCTTCATGCTGCGGTCCGGCCGTATCAGCGCGCCGCGCGCGCGCAGGTAGGCGGGGTCCAGCAAGGCGTTCACGGGCACCTGCACGAAGGACGGGTCGGCCACGTAGAAATCGCGGTCGGCGAACGCCAGCCGGCCGGCCTCGGAGAAGTAATGCACCGCCTCCACGCTGCCCGGCGCGTAGCGGCCGATGGGGTATTGCTCGAGTTCGCCAAGCATCTGCAGCACGGCCAGCGGGCCGCTGCTGGGCGGCCCCATGCCGCACAGCCGATAGCCGCGATAGGCGCCGCAGACGGGATCGCGCTTGACGGCGCGGTAGGCGGCCAGGTCGGCCTCGGTGAGGTCGCCGGGCACGGCATGGCCCTGCACCGCGGCGACGATGTCGCGCGCGATCTCGCCCTGGTAGAACGCGTCCGCGCCCTGCTGCGCCACCGCGCGCAGCGTGCGCGCGAATTCGGGATTCTTCAGCATGTGCCCGACCGGCCAGGGCGAGCCGCCGGGCGCGTAGAAATAGGCCGCGGCGGCCTGCTGCCTGGGCAGTTCCTTGTTGCCCGCCAGCAGCTTGTGCAGGCGCGGCGATACGGCGAAGCCCTGCTCGGCCAGCCGGATCGCCGGCTGGAACAGCTCGGCCCAGGGCAGCACGCCGTGCTCCCGGTGCGCCAGTTCCAGGCCGCGCAGCAGGCCCGGCACGGCCACCGCCATGCCGTTGTTGACCGACTGCGCGAACGGCAGCGGCTTGCCCGCGGCGTCGAGGAAGCGGTCGCGGCGGGCGGCCGCGGGCGCGGTCTCGCGGCTGTCGTAGGTCTGGATGGCGCCGCCGCCGGCCGTATACAGCACCATGAAAGCGCCGCCGCCGATGCCGGACGATTGCGGCTCGACCAGGTTCAGCACCAGCTGGGCCGCGATGGCCGCGTCCACCGCGCTGCCGCCGCGGCGCAGCATCTCGTCGCCGGCGCGCGTGGCCAGCGGATTGGCCGAGGCCATCATGAAATGCTTTGCGCGGGCCAGCTGGCGCGCCTGCGTGCCGCTGGCGGCTTCGGGATTGAGGTCTTCGGCCGCCTGGGGCGTGCGCGCCCAGGCGGAGGACATGGCGGCCGGAAGGGCCAGGACGGCGGCCAGCAGGATCGCTGCGGCGGGACCGGGTGCGCGCATGGGAAGCTCCTTGGTTCGCCGGCATGGCGGCAGGCGTCCATCATAGCAACGCGCCGCGCCGCCGTATCCGGCATAGAATCCGGTTTTTCATCGACTTTCCCGCCCGTGCCATGCGCCTGCGCCACATCGAGATTTTCGAAGCGATCCGCCGCACCGGTTCGCTGACCGAGGCCGCCGCCGCGCTGCACATTTCGCAGCCCGCGGCCAGCAAGCTGCTGGCGCACGCCGAGGCCCAGCTGGGCTTCAAGCTGTTCGAACGCGTCAAGGGCCGGCTGGTGGCCACGCGCGAGGCCGAGATCCTCACCCCCGAGGTCGCGCGCCTGAACCAGGACCTCAACAGCGTGCGCCGGCTGGCCGCCAGCCTGCGCGACCGCCCCCACGGCCATCTGCGCCTGGGCTGCGCGCCCGCGCTGGGCCTGGGGCTGCTGCCCGGCGTGGTGCGCGACAGCCGCGACGCGCAACCCGGCATCACCTTCGACATCCACACCCATCACAGCGCCGAGCTGGTGCAGGGCCTGCTCACGCGCGAACTGGACCTGGCCATCACCTTCGACACCAACGACTATCCCGGCCTGACCCGCATGGGCCTGGGCCACACCGAGCTGGTGCACCTGAGCCGCAAGCCCGGCCGCGGGCCGCTGCGGCTAGCCGAGCTGTCCGACATGGCCGGCAATACGCTGATCGTGCTGGACGCGTGCGACGCCTCCGGCGCGCTGCTGCAGATGGCGCTGGACGCGCAGGGCCTGGACCCGCAGGTCGCCATCCAGGTGCAGACCCATTACGTGGGCTGCGCGCTGGTGGACGCCGGCTGCGGCGACGCCATCGTGGACGCGATCACCGCGCAGGCCATGCTGCGCCCCGGCATGCACCTGCGCCGGCTGGACCCGCCGCTGCGCGTGCCCATCAGCATCATGGTGCGCAACCAGGACCCCTTGTCGGCGCTGCACCGCGACCTGATCGACCGGCTCAAGGCCGGCTGCGCCGCGCGCCTGGCCGCGCTCGACGATATCGCCTGACGCGGGCGGGCCGCGCGCAAAATGCAACGGGCGCCCGAAGGCGCCCGTGGTTCATGCAGCCGGGGCGGACAGCGCCGCCCCGCGCGCCATCAGTCCAGCTTGATGTTCTGCTTCTTCACGACGTCCTTCGCCCAGTCGTACTGCTCTTTGATTTCCTTGGCGAATTCCTCGGGCGTGTTGCCCGACGGGGCCGAGCCCTGGTCGTCCAGCGCCTTGATGACCTTGGGGTCCTTCAGGGCCACCACGGCGGCGTCGCGCAGCTTGTTCACGACGTCCATCGGCGTGCCCTTGGGCGCCAGCAGGCCGTACCAGACCGGCTGGTTCAGCACCGGGAAGCCGGCGTCCTTGAAGGTCGGCACGTCCTTGATGGCGGCGATGCGGTCCGGCCACGCGATGGCCATGGCGCGCAGCTTGCCGGCCTGGATCTGCGGCATCGACGACGGCAGGTTGTCGAAGATGATTTCGATCTGGCCGCCGACGGCGTCAGCCACGGCCGGGCCCGAGCCCTTGTACGGCACGTGCACGATGTCCGTGCCGGTGGCCATCTTGAACGATTCGCCCATCAGGTGCAGCACGCCGCAGGTGCCCGAGCTGCCGTAGGAGTACTTGCCCGGGTTCTTCTTCAGCTCTTCCAGGAAGCCCTTGAAGTCCTTGGCGGGGAACTTCGGGTTCACGGCCACCACGTTGGCGGTGTTGGCGAAGTTGGTGACCGGCTGGAAATCCTTGATCGGATCGTAGGGCAGGTCATTGGGGCGGCAGGCGGGGTTGACGGCCATCGTCGACACGGTGGCGATCGACAGCGTGTAGCCGTCGGCATCGGCGCGCGCGGCTTCCGAAGCGCCGATGGCGCCGCCGGCGCCGCCCTTGTTTTCCACGACCATGGGCTGGCCCAGTTCCTGGCTCATGCGCTGCGTCACCAGGCGCGCGATGATGTCGGTGGAACCGCCAGGCGCGAACGGAACGATGACGCGGATCGGCTTGCTCGGGTATGCGTCGGCGGCGTGGGCGGCCGAAACGCCGAGGGCGCCGGCGGCCAGAGCGATGGCCGCAGCCAGGGAGCGGACGTTGTTCATAGAAGTGTTTCCTCCAATAATGCGAGCCCGTATGTGAACGGGACCCTGCGTGATGTGCCCGCCTGTAGACGGGTCAGCCATTGACTTAGACGGCGCGCGGCTAGGGTGCTGGTCGAATCGCACTGCTTTTGTTGGTTGCTTGTGGCACACGCGGCCGCCAGAATGTCGGAGAATAGCAGCAAATGCTTACAGTCGCATAGCGCGCCGCGGCGCGCTTGACGCCCATCAAATCGTACTCGCCCATGTCGGTAGCCCTCCTGGTTTTCCCTGATTTCATGCTGGTTGCGCTAGGTTGGGCGCTGCGTCACAAACTCGGTTTTTCGCGCGAATTCTTTGCCGGAACGGAACGGCTGGTCTACTTCGTGCTGTTCCCCGCGCTGCTGTTCCAATCCATCATCCGCACGCCCATCACGGCCGGCAACGCCGCCATGCTGCTGCAGGCCACGGCCGCCGTCATCGGCTCGGGCGTGGCGCTGTCGTGGCTGGCCGGGCTGGTGCTGCGGCCCTCGTCGCTGGCGCTGGCCTCGTCGGCGCAATGCGGCTATCGCTTCAATACCTATATCGGCCTGGCGCTGTCGGCCAGCCTGGGCGGCACGCAGGGCCAGACCGTCATGGCGCTGATCGTGGGCTTCGCGGTGCCCATGGCCAACCTCGCCGCGGTCTACGGACTGGCGCGCCACAGCGGCGGCAGCCTGCTGCGCGAACTGGCGCGCAATCCGCTGCTGGTCTCCACCCTGCTGGGACTGGCCTGTAATCTGGCCGGGCTGCAACTGCCCGGCCCGGTGGACACGGTGCTGGCCAGGCTGGGCGCGGCCGCCATCGCGCTGGGCATCATCTGCGTGGGCGCCAGCCTGTCCTGGGAAGGCGGCAAGGGTTATGGCGCGCTGATCGGCTGGATGCTGTCGGTCAAGCTGCTGGCGCTGCCCGCGATTGCGTGGCTGGTGGCGCGCCTGCTGGGCCTGCCGCCGCTCGAAGCCCGCATGCTGCTGCTGTTCGCGGCGCTGCCCACGGCCTCCGCGGCCTACGTGCTGGCCATGCGCATGGGCGGCGACGGCCGCATGGTCGCGGTGCTGATTTCGCTGGGAACGCTGTTCTCGGCGCTGTCGATCCCGTTGTGGCTGATGCTGACGGGCTGAAGAATCGCCCTCCGAAGCACGCCCTCCCCTGAACAGCCGCCCTCCCCCGCCCCGGGTCGCGCGGATCCGGCTCCGCCGGTCCGCAGCGACGCCCCCCCGGGGGGGAAGCGCGCAGCGCTTCGGGGGGGGACCTATTTATTAGTCATAGCCGCCGGAACGACCCATTCCGCGAACTGCGCTTCGGTCAGATAACCCAGCGCCAGCGCCGACTCCTTCAAGGACAGGCCTTCCTTGTGGGCCTTCTTGGCGATCTGCGCGGCCTTGTCGTAGCCGATGTGCGGGTTGAGCGCCGTCACCAGCATCAGCGAACGGTCCACCAGTTCGGCGATGCGTTCGCGGTTGGGCTCGATGCCGGCCGCGCAATGCTGGTCGAAGCTGGCCATGCCGTCGGTCAGCAGGCGCACCGACTGCAGGAAGTTGTGGATCACCAGCGGCTTGTACACGTTGAGTTCGAAATTGCCGCTGGCCCCGCCGATGTTGATCGCCACGTCGTTGCCCATCACCTGCGCGGCGAGCATGGTGACGGCCTCGCACTGCGTGGGATTGACCTTGCCCGGCATGATGGAGCTGCCCGGCTCGTTCTCGGGAATGCTGATCTCGCCCAGGCCGGAACGCGGGCCGCTGGCCAGCCAGCGCACGTCGTTGGCGATCTTCATCAGGCCGGCCGCCAGCGCCTTGAGCGCGCCGTGCGCGAACAGCAGCGCTTCGTGCGAGGCCAGCGCCTGGAATTTGTTGGGGGCCGACACGAAGGCCGTGCCGGTGGCGTGCGCCAGTTCGGCGGCCACCTTGGCGCTGAACTGCGGATGCGCGTTCAGCCCGGTGCCGACCGCGGTGCCGCCGATGGCGAGCTGGTGCAGCCCCGGCAGCGTGGCGCGGATCTGCTGCTCGGCCAGGTCGAGCTGGGCGACGTAGCCCGACAGTTCCTGGCCCAGGGTCAGCGGCGTGGCGTCCTGCAGGTGGGTGCGGCCGATCTTGACGATGTCGTAGAAGGCCGCGCTCTTGGCGGCCAGCGTGGCGCGCAGGGCCTTCAACGCGGGCAGCAGGTGGTGCTCGACCTGCACGGCGGCCGCCACGTGCATGGCGGTGGGGAAGGTGTCGTTGGACGACTGCCCGCGGTTGACGTGGTCGTTGGGGTGGACCTTGCGCTCTTCGCCGCGCACGCCGCCCAGCAGCTCGGAGGCGCGGTTGGCCAGCACCTCGTTCATGTTCATGTTGCTCTGCGTGCCCGAGCCGGTCTGCCAGACCGACAGCGGGAATTCGTTGGGCCATTTGCCCGCGATCACCTCGTCGGCCGCGCGGACGATGCCGTCGGCGATCTTGGGATCGAGTTCGCCCAGGTCCGCGTTGACCTTGGCGGCCGCGCGCTTCAGGCGCGCCATGGCCTCGACCAGCGGGGCCGGCATTTTTTCGGTGGAAATCGCGAAGAAATGCAGCGAGCGCTGCGTCTGGGCGCCCCAGAGATGGTCTTCGGGCACCTCGATGGGGCCGAACGTGTCTTTTTCGATGCGGGTCTTCATGGCGCTTGCAACTCCGTGGCTACGTCGATCGCGGCCGGCTGCGGCGCGCCGGCCACGGGAAATTGAGAATGACAATCAATACTAGGTTAGCAGAAACCCGCATTCCTATAATTGCGCGTACCTTCGAGCTTTCTTCACTGTTTTTACCACTCGCCCCGCGCCATGTCCGCCCCTCTCTGCAGCCTGACCTTGCACCTGCCCTCCGAGGCCGCCACCGAGTCGCTGGCGCGCCAGCTCGCCCCCATGGTGTCCGGCCGCCAGGGCGGACCGGCGGGCGCCCATATCCACCTGCGCGGAGACCTCGGAGCCGGAAAAACGGCGTTCACACGGGCATTGTTGCGCGAATGCGGCATCACCGGCCGAATCAAAAGTCCGAGCTACGCCCTACTTGAATCCTATAAAGTTTCTAACTTATACTTCTATCACCTTGATTTTTATAGATTTAGTGATTCGCGCGAATGGTTGGACGCAGGATTCCGGGATTTGCTGCGTGACGACGCGGTCGTTTTGATCGAATGGCCTGAACGGGCGGAGGGTCTTTTACCCCCGCCCGACCTGCTGATTTCCCTGGCCTACGCCGGCGAGGGACGCGACGCCACCCTGACCGCGTACACCGCCCGAGGACAAACATGGTTGAACGCGATTGTCCCCCCGCCCCCAGCGGCGCCCTCCCCTCGGCAGGCGCCACCCGGCGCCGCCTGATCAGCGTCGCAGCCACCCTGCTCGTCCTGCCGGTCCTGCCGCGCCTGGCCCAGGCCGCGACCATCCTCGCCGTGCGGACCTGGCCGGCCGACGAATACACCCGGGTCACGCTCGAACTCGACAGCGAGCTCAAGGCCGAACAATTCACACTGGAAAACCCCCACCGCCTGGTGGTGGACATCGAAGGGCTGACCATCAGCGCCGCGCTGAACGATCTGATCTCCAAGGTGCGGCCGGACGATCCCTACATCCAGAGCCTGCGCGTGGCGCAGAACCGCCCCAACGTGGTGCGCCTGGTGTTCGACCTGAAGCAGCCCGTGGCGCCGCAGGTGTTCACCCTCAAGCCCGTGGCCGACTACCAGTACCGGCTGGTCCTGGACCTGTACCCGAAGATCGCCCAGGACCCGCTGATCGCCATCCTGAACAAGCAGAGCGGCCCCGACGTGGACGACCCGCTGGCGCGCATCCTCGAAGACATCCAGCGCAACCCGGTGACCCGCGCCGATCCGCCCGAACCGCCGCGCGTGCCGGGCCAGCAGCCCGCCGCGCCCCTGCCCTCCACGCCCAAGCCGCCGCCGGCCACCGCCAGCCGCGGCAAGCAGCGCATGCTGACCATCGCGCTGGACCCGGGCCACGGCGGCGAGGACCCCGGCGCCATCGGCCGCAGCGGCCTGCGCGAGAAAGACGTGGTGCTGCGCATCGCCCGGCGCCTGAAGGCGCTGATCGACAGCCAGCCCTACATGCGCGCCTACCTGACGCGCGACGACGATTATTTCGTGCCGCTGCACGTGCGCGTGCAGAAGGCGCGGCGCGTGCGCGCCGACCTGTTCATTTCGATCCACGCCGACGCCTGGGTCAAGCCCTCGGCCAACGGCTCCTCGGTGTTCGCGCTGTCGCAGCGCGGCGCCACCAGCGCCCAGGCGCGCTGGATGGCCGACAAGGAAAACGCGGCCGACCTGATCGGCGGCGTCAACCTGGGCGGCCACGACCGCCAGGTCGCCAAGGTGCTGCTGGACCTGTCCACCACCGCGCAGATCAACGATTCGCTCAAGGTCGGCAGCGCCTTCCTGGACGAAATCAAGAAGATCAACCGGCTGCACAAGAACAGCGTCGAACAGGCCGGCTTCGCGGTGCTGAAGGCGCCGGACATCCCCTCGGTGCTGGTCGAGACCGCCTTCATCAGCAATCCGCAGGAAGAAGCGCTGCTGCGCAGCGCCTCGCACCAGGACAAGCTGGCGCAGGCCATGATGACCGGCATCCAGCGGTATTTCACCGCCAACCCGCCGCTGGCGCGGCTGGGGGATGTGAGCTAGCTGCCCCGCCGGGCCTTGATCAGCTTGAACAGCCCGGCGCCCACCACCGGCACGATGGCCGCGGCCAGCCCGATCAGCACGATGGTGTTCAGGTGCTCGCGCACCAGCGGGATGTTGCCGAAGAAATAGCCCGCGGCCACCAGGCTCACCACCCACAGCAGCGCGCCCAGGATGTTGAACATCTGGAAGCGCGCCAGCGACATGTCGGCCACGCCGGCCACGAAGGGCGCGAAGGTGCGCACGACCGGGATGAAGCGCGACATCACGATGGTCTTGCCGCCGTGCTTTTCATAGAACGCGTGCGTGCGCATCAGCGCGCCGCGGTCCAGGAAACGCAGGTTCATCGAGAACACTCTCGGCCCGATATAGCGGCCGATCGTGTAGTTGACGGTATTGCCGATGATGGCCGCGGCGATCAGCAGGGCCGCCATCAGGAAGGGATCGATGTGGCCGGTGGCGCCGAACGCGCCGGCGATGAAGAGCAGCGAATCCCCGGGCAGGAAGGGCAGGACCACCAGCCCCGTCTCCGCGAAGACGATCAGGAACAGCACCAGGTACACCCACACGCCGTATTGCTCGACCCAGACGCCCAGCGTCTGGTCGATGTGGAGCACCATATTGAAAAATTCGAGCATCAAGCCAACCTTGAGGTGGGAACGTGTCAGCGACTATAGCCCAGGCATCCATGACGCTAAAATCGTCCGCATAGCCATGCCAGAAATATCCAGCCACATGACCGACCGCCGTTCCATTCTTGCGCTTCCCGACCTGCTGATCAGCCAGATCGCTGCCGGCGAGGTCATCGAGCGGCCCGCTTCCGTGCTCAAGGAAATCCTCGAGAACGCGATCGACGCTGGCGGGCGCGCGATCGAAGTGCGGCTCGAAGGCGGCGGCATCCGCCGCATCGCCGTCACGGACGACGGCGGCGGCATCCCGCCCGAGGAACTGCCGCTGGCGCTGGCGCGCCACGCCACCAGCAAGATCCGCTCGCTCGACGAGCTGGAGTCGGTGGCTTCCATGGGGTTTCGCGGCGAGGCCCTGGCCTCGATCGCGTCGGTGGCGCAGGTAAGCATCATTTCCCGCACCCGCGACGGCGAGCATGCCTGGCAGATCGACGCCGGCAGCATGCAGGTCAGCCCCGCCTCGGGCCCGCCCGGCACCACGGTGGACGTGCGCCAGCTGTTCGACGCCGTGCCGGCCCGCCGCAAGTTCCTGCGTTCCGAGGCCACGGAGTTCGGCCATTGCGTCGACGCGATGGAGCGCATCGCGCTGGCGCACCCGCAGATCGCGTTCCGCCTGTTCCACCACGACCGCGCGCAGCGCCAATGGCTGCCGGCCGAGCCGCCGCAGCGCATCCGCGACGTGCTGGGCGCCGAGTTCGCCGAGCACGGCCTGCTGCTGTCGCACTCGGTGGGCAATGTCAGCCTGGCCGGCATGATCACCCGCCCCACCGCCGCGCGCGCCCGGGCCGACCGCCAGTACCTGTACGTCAACGGCCGCTACGTGCGCGACCGCACCGTCAGCCACGCGCTGCGCGCCGCCTACGCGGACGTGCTGCACGGCGACCGCCAGCCGGCCTACGTGCTGTTCCTGGACATCGATCCGGCCGCGGTCGACGTCAACGTCCACCCCGCCAAGCACGAGGTGCGCTTCCGCGACAGCGGCGCGGTGCATCGCTTCGTGTCCCATGCCGTCGGCCAGACGCTGGCGCAGACCGGCGGCTCGTCGGCGGTGACGCCAAACGAACCGGACGACGCCGGCTTCGAGACGCAGGCCGTTGCGCCGCCGGCTTCGACCCCGGCCCCCGCGCCCCGTCCCGCCGAGCCCGCCAGGCCGTCCCACGACGGCGGCGCCGCGGCATCCTACGGCCTGCGGCCCTCGCCCGCGCCGCAACGCCCGCACACCCAGGTCCCGTTCCGGCTGCACGCCGAGCCCGCCGGCATACCGGCGGCTGACTGGAAATCGCTCTACCGCCCGCTGGACGACGGCATGGCTCCCAAGGCCCAGACCCTGCGCGAGCCCGCTCCGGCAGCGGCGGCGCCGGCCGCGCCCCTGCCCGCCGACGAAGAGCATCCGCTGGGCATGGCGCTGGGGCAGCTGCACGGCATCTACATCCTGGCGCAGAACCGCCGCGGCATGGTGCTGGTGGACATGCACGCCGCCCACGAACGCGTGGTCTACGAACAGCTCAAGCAGGCCCTGGACGCGCGCAGCCTGCCGCGCCAGGACCTGCTGGTGCCGGTGGTGTTCCACGCCCAGGAAAAGGACGTGGCGCTGGTTGAGGAGTTCGAAGCGCAGCTCGATGAACTCGGCTTCGAACTGCGTCCGTCGGGCCCCACCTCGATCGCGGTGCGCAGCGTGCCGGCGCTGCTGGCGCGCGGCGACATCGAAACCCTGGCGCGCGCCGTGCTGCGCGACCTGGGCGCGGTGGGCGTGTCGCGCCTGCTGACCGAACAGCGCAACGAACTGCTGGCCACCATGGCCTGCCACGGCTCGGTGCGCGCCAACCGCAAGCTCACGCTCGAAGAAATGAACGCGCTGCTGCGCCAGATGGAAGCGACCGAACGCGCAGACCAGTGCAACCACGGCCGCCCGACCTGGGTGCAGTGGTCGGTGTCCGACCTGGACAAACTCTTCCTGCGCGGGCAATAGCCTTGTCTTCCACTTCCCTATCCCATCCGGCGCCGCCGGTGATCTGCCTGGCCGGCCCCACCGCGGCCGGCAAGAGCGCGTCCACGCTGGCGCTGGCGCGGCGCTGGCCGCTGGAAATCGTCAACGTGGACTCGGCCACCATCTATCGCGGCATGGACATCGGCACGGCCAAGCCCTCGCCGGCCGAACAGGCCCTGGTGCCGCAGCACCTGCTGGACATCCGCGATCCGGCCCAGTCGTACTCGGCGGCCGAGTTCGTGGCCGACGCGCAGCGTCTGATCGACGAGATCCGCGCGCGCGGCCGCATTCCGCTTCTGGCCGGCGGCACCATGATGTACTACAAGGCCCTGCGCGACGGCCTGGACGACCTGCCCCAGGCCGATCCGGCGCTGCGCGCCGAACTCGAGGCGCGCGCGGCGCAGCAAGGCTGGCCGGCGCTGCATGCCGAACTGGCGCGGCTCGACCCGGCCACCGCGGCGCGGCTGGCGCCCAACGACAGCCAGCGCATCCAGCGCGCGCTCGAGGTCTGCATGCTTTCGGGCCAGCCCATGTCCGCCCTGCTGCTGCGCGGCCAGCGCCAGCCCGATGAGGGCGCCCACCGCTATCTCACCATCAGCCTGGAACCCTCGGACCGCGCCGCGCTGCATGCGCGCATCGCGCAGCGCTTCGACGCCATGCTGGAACAGGGCCTGCTCGACGAGGTGCGCGGCCTGCACACCAGGGCCGACCTGCATCCGGGCCTGCCTTCCGTGCGCTGCGTGGGCTACCGGCAGATGTGGGCGCACCTGGACGGCGAGATCGACCTGGACGCCGCGCGCGAACAGGGCATCGCCGCCACGCGCCAGCTGGCCAAGCGCCAGATCACCTGGCTGCGCGCCCAACCCGAGCGTGTCATCGTGGACTGCCTGGCGGCCGACGCCGTGGCGCGGACCATAGACGCGGTGGCGGCCGTCCTGCCGCACTGACGATCGGCCGGGACGAAAAAAAACCGCAAGCCCCTCATCGGGCCTTGCGGTTTTCTTTCCGCGAAAGACGGCGGTCAGACGACGAAGGTCTGCGCCATGCCTTCCTGCTGCTCGACGATTTCGCCCAGCGTGCTGACGGTTTCGCCCTGCTCGCGCAGCGTGGCCGCGATAGCTTCGGCCTGGGCCGGGTCCACCACCAGCACCATGCCGATGCCGCAGTTGAACACGCGGTACATCTCGGTGTCTTCGACGCCGCCCTGCTGCTGCAGCCACTGGAACAGCTTGGGCATTTCCCAGTTGGCGCGGTGCAGCCTGGCCGACAGGCCGGGCTGCAGGATGCGCGGCACGTTGTCCAGCAGGCCGCCGCCGGTGATGTGGGCCAGGCCCTTGATGGCGGCGCCGTGCTTGGCCAGCGCGGCCAGCACCTGCTTGACGTAGATGCGGGTCGGGGCCATGACCACGTCGGCCAGCGGCTGGCCGTGGAAATCGTCGTCGGGCTTGGCGTTGGCGCGTTCCAGGATCTTGCGCAGCAGCGAGTAGCCGTTGGAGTGCGCGCCGCTGGACGCCAGGCCCAGGACCACGTCGCCGGCCTTGATGGTCTTGCCGGTGATGATGGCCGATTTTTCGACCGCGCCCACGGCAAAGCCGGCCAGGTCGTACTCGCCGTCGGGGTACATGCCCGGCATTTCGGCGGTCTCGCCGCCGATCAGCGCGCAGCCCGACAGTTCGCAGCCCTTGGCGATACCGCCCACCACCGCCGCCGCCGTGTCCACCGAGAGCTTGCCGCAACCGAAGTAATCCAGGAAGAACAGCGGCTCGGCGCCCTGCACCAGGATGTCGTTGACGCTCATGGCGACCAGGTCGATGCCCACGGTGTCGTGGCGGTTCCAGTCGAAAGCCAGGCGCAGCTTGGTGCCCACGCCGTCGGTGCCCGAGACCAGCACCGGCTCCTTGAAGGTCTTGGGCACTTCGAACAAGCCGCCGAAGCCGCCGATACCGGCCAGCACTCCGGCACGCATGGTGCGGGCCGCAAGCGGTTTGATACGGTCGACCAGGGCGTCGCCTGCGTCGATATCGACACCGGCGTCGCGGTAGGTCAGAGGGGCGGTAGGTTGATTCGTCATGTGAAATGCCGTGGGGTATGTAACAATTGCTGGGATTTGGGTGGAACGCCCTGCATTTTACGATGTTGCGGGCCCGGGCAGGGATAAGCCGCCCGGGGCGCCGGGAACGCGCGCCGGCAGGCCCTTTCCGGCCGGCGCGACACCGCTGCCCCAGGTGGTTTAAAGTGTAGGGTTCGCCGGACCCGTTTTTTGGCTTTTCGGCCCCGGTGACGCGCTACCCGGCCAGTCGCTCGCGGAAATCCCGCCATGTGGACCGCCCGCTTTCGCAAAAGCCTGATTGATAAGCTCTCATGAACCGCCAGCTGCTGCTCGACGTTCTTCCCGCGCCAGCGCCATCGCTGAACAACTATATTGCCGGCCCCAACGGCGAAGCGCTCGCCGCCGTGCGCGCGCTCGCGCCCGGCCGCGCCCTGTACATCTGGGGCGCCGCGGGCTGCGGCCGCAGCCACCTGCTGCGCGCCCTGACCGCGCGCCGCGACGCCGTCTACATCGACGCCCCCACCGGCGAAAACATGCTGCGCCGCCTGGCCGAGGCCGATTCCAAGTCGCCCATGCCCAAGTTCGTGGCCGTCGACGACGTGCACCGCATGGACGACAGCCGCCAGGCGGCGCTGTTCGCGCTGTACAACCGCTGGCGCGAATCCGCGGCCACCGGCCGCGCCTTCGCGCTGGCGCTGGCTGGCGACCGCGCTCCGCTGTCCATGCCGTTGCGCGAGGATCTGCGCACGCGCCTGGGCTGGGACCTGGTCTTCCGCCTCGATCCGCTTTCCGACGCCGACAAGCTGGCGGCCCTGTCGGCCAAGGCCGCCGAGCGCGGCATGCAGCTGGCGCCGGAAATCATCAACTGGATGCTCACGCACCACGAACGCGACATCCGCAAGCTGACGGCGCTGCTCGACGCGCTGGACCGCTATTCCCTGGCCACCGGCCGTCCCATCACCCTGCCCCTGCTGCGCGCCATGCTCGCAGACCCTGATTCGCAACCCAAATGACCTCCCGACGTCTCGCCCTGTTCGACCTGGATCACACCCTGTTGCCGCTCGACAGCGACTATCAATGGGCCGACTATCTGGCACGCACGGGCCGCGCGGGCGATCCCGACGCCGCCCGCCGCCGCAACGACGACCTGATGGACCGCTACAACCGCGGCGAACTCACCGCCGAACAGGCCGCCGAGTTCATGCTCGGGTTGCTGGCCGCGCACGCGCCCTACGACCTGGCCGCCTGGCACGAGTCCTTCATGAACGAGGTGATCCGCCCGTCCATGACGCCGGCGGCGCGCGAGCTGGTGCAATCGCACCTGGAAGCCGGCGACCTGTGCGCGGTCGTCACCGCCACCAACAGCTTCGTCACCGCGCCCATCGCGCGCGCCTTCGGCGTGCCCCACCTGGTGGCCACCGACGCGGAATACCTGCACGGGCGCTACACCGGCCGCATCCTCGGCATCCCCAGTTTCAAGGAAGGCAAGGTCCTGCGCGTCAACCACTGGCTGGCCGGCATGGACCTGGGACTTGCGGATTTCTCCGAATCGTTCTTCTATAGCGATTCGGTAAACGATGTTCCGCTGCTCGAGAAAGTCACCCGTCCGATCGCCGCCAACCCCAGCCCCACCCTGCGCAAGATCGCGCAGGAACGCGGCTGGCAAGTGATCGACTTGTTCGACCACATGGAAGATGCGAAGTCCTAAATGATCACAGAAACCATAAAAAAATTCGTCGGCCGACTGTTCGCGCCGGCTCCCCGGGGACCCCAGCGCATCGCACGCGACAAGCACGGCATCGACCGCCGCAACGTGTCGCGCCACGCCATCAAGGTCTGCGAGGTCCTGCGCCAGCACGGCTATGAGGCCTATATCGTCGGCGGCGCCGTGCGCGACCTGATCGTGGGCCTGGAACCCAAGGACTTCGACGTCGCCACCAACGCCACGCCCGAGCAGATCCGGCCGCTGTTTCGCCGCGCCCGCATCATCGGCCGCCGCTTCCAGCTGGTGCACGTGGTGTTCGGCCAGGAGATCATCGAGACCTCCACCTTCCGCGCGCCCGCCTCGGAAGACCAGGAGACCGACGAGCACGGCCGCATCTTGCGCGACAACGTGTTCGGCACCCAGGAAGAAGACGCCAAGCGCCGCGACTTCACCATGAACGCGCTGTACTACGACCCGCATACCGAGGAAGTCATCGACTACCACAACGGCGTGGCCGACCTGAAGAAGCGCCAGATCCGCATCATCGGCGATCCGGCCCGGCGCTACCGCGAAGACCCGGTGCGCATGCTGCGCGCGGTGCGCTTCGCCGCCAAGCTCAACGGCTCCATCGACCCGGCCACGCGCGAACCCATCGGCACGATGGCCGACCTGATCGAGAACGTGCCGGCCTCGCGCCTGTTCGACGAAATGCTCAAGCTGCTGACCTGCGGCCATGCCATGGACTGCCTGCGCCAGCTGCGCGCCGACGGCCTGCACAAAGGCCTGCTGCCGCTGCTGGACGTGGTGCTGGAGCAGCCCGGCGGCGAGCATTTCGTGGAACTGGCGCTGGAACGCACCGACGCGCGCGTGCGCGCGGGCAAGACCATCAGCCCCAGCTTCCTGTTCGCCGCGCTGCTGTGGCAGCAGGTGGACGTGCGCTGGAAGCAGCTGCGCGCCCAGGGCGAGCACACCATACCGGCGCTGTCGCAGGCGGCCGACTCGGTGCTCGACGAACAGACCGAGAAGCTCGCGATCCAGCGCCGCTTTTCCTCGGACATGCGCGAGATCTGGTTCATGCAGCCGCGTTTCGAGCGCCGCATGGGCAAGAGCATTTTCCGCATGATCGAGCAGCCGCGCTTCCGCGCGGCCTGCGACTTCCTGCAGCTGCGCGCCGCCGCCGGCGAGTTCGACAGCGTGCTGGCGCAATGGTGGATGGACCTGGCCAACGCCGACGACGTGGCCCGCGCCGAAATGATCGAAGAAGTCGCGCGCCAGCCGCGCGACGCCGGCGACGCCCCGGCCCCGCGCAAGCGCCGCCGCCCGCGCCGTTCCGGCCCGCGCAGCGCGCCCAGCGCCGGCTGACATGGCGACCGCCCCCGCGCGCGCCTACGTCGGCCTGGGCGCCAACCTGGGCGACGGCGCGGCCACGCTGCGCCAGGTGCTGGCCGAGCTGCGCGACACCGAAGGCGTGCTGGCGGTGACGGCTTCGCCGTTCTACCGCAGCGCGCCGGTGGAAGCGACCGGCCCGGACTTCGTCAACGCGGTCGCGGCGCTGGACACGCGCCTGGCCCCGCTGGCGCTGCTGGATGCGCTGCAGGCGCTGGAAAACCGCCACGGCCGCCAGCGCCCCTACAAAAACGCGCCGCGCACGCTGGACCTGGACCTGCTGCTGTACGGCGACACCGCCATGGCGCACGAGCGCCTGTCCCTGCCCCATCCCCGCATGCACCAGCGCGCCTTCGTGCTGCTGCCGCTGCGCGACCTGGCCCCCGACCTGACGCTGCAAGGCAGGCGCCTGGACGACTGGCTCGGCGAAATCCACGACCAGGCGATAGCGCGGGTTGCGTAGGATGGGTGCAGCGCGAGAATCCTTAAGCAAGAACGCATATCTCAACCGCGCGTAACCCATCAGGCGGCGCAAGCCGCCGATTTTCGTGGCAAGAGGCCAGTTCTTTTCACCAGGAGAATGCCGGCTTGCGCCGGCCGATGGGTTACGCGCGCTCGAGACTTGAGTTCTTATTCAGACAATCGCGCGCTACACCCATCCTACGTCCCCTGGCCCTCGACCTGACGCGGCAAGCCGCAAAAAGCCGACCGATGGCTTACACGCGTCCGCGCGCTACACCCTCACGCCTTCGGCGCAAAACGCATCATCGCCCGCTCCACGTCCTCGACCCGCGGCAGGCCCGCCTCGTTGCCCAGGTGCTGGATCTTGTGGGCGGACGCGGCGCGCGCGAAGGTGAAGTGTTCCGCCCAGGGCTGTTCGGGCCGGTTCAGATAGGACCAGACATAGGCGCCGTGGAACACGTCGCCCGCTCCCGAGGTGTCGACGATGCGCGCGGCGGGCACGTCCAGCGACGGTAGCGTGGCCACCGTGCCGCTCTCGTCGTACCAGAGCATGCCGCGTTCGCCCATCGTCACGGCGCCGATGCGGCAGCCGCGCGCCTTGAGCAGGTCCAGCATTTCCTGCGGCGACAGGCCGAGCTGTTCGCACATGCGCTCGGCGCAGACCGCCACGTCGATGTAGCGCAGCAGTTCATCGGTGTTCTCGCGCACGCCGCCGCCGTCCAGCGAGGTCAGCACGCCCGCCTCGCGGCAGGCGCGCGCGTAGTGCAGCGCGGCATCGGGCTGGTGGCCGTCCAGGTGCAGGGCGCGGTAGCCGCCGATGTCCAGGCGCGGAAAATCGTTCAGGTATTCCGTGTCGCGGGCGCGCACGATGGCCCGCTTGCCGCCGTTGGGCATGATGAACGACAGCGACGAGCGCCGCACCTGGCGCGCGTGCACCGACACGCCATGCGCCGCCGCCATGTCGCTGTACATGTGGCCCAGCCAGTCGGGCGCCAGCGTGCAGATCAGGTCGGGCGGCATGCCCAGGCGCGCGCAGGCGAACGCGGCCGTGACGGCGTTGCCGCCGAAGGACACGGCGTAGTCGCGCGCCACGCTCTTCTCGTCGCCGCTGGGCCAATGGTCGGCCAGCACGGTGACGTCGATGTAGGTATGTCCGATGAAGAGCGCTTCTCGCATGGGGCCGCCGGAAAGAGCTGCCGGCTAGGCGCCGGATTCCCCCGCCTGCGCCAGCACCACGCGGGCGCGCGCGACGACCGGGGCGTCGACCATCCTGCCATCCAGCATGAAGGTGCCGGCCGCGGTATCGCGGTGCGCGGCGACGACGCGGCGCGCCCAGTCCAGCTCATCGGGCGCCGGCACGAAGGCCGCATGAATGATGCCGACCTGCGTCGGATGAATGCACAGCATGCCGCCGAACCCCATCTGCTGTGCGCGGCCGGCGGCCTGGGCCAGCCCGGCCTGGTCCTGCACGCCGGGGAACACGCCGTCCAGCGCCGGCGCCAGGCCGGCGGCGCGGGTGTGCAGCAGCACCTGCACGCGCGCCTGGTCCAGCACCGCCGCGGCGCCCGGCGTGTCGGGCGCCAGCCCCAGATCCAGCCCGTAGTCCAGGCTGCCGAAGGCCAGCCGCGCCACGCCGGGCGTGGCCGCGACCTCGGCGGCGTTGAGTATGCCCTGGGCGGTTTCCAGCAGCGGGATCACCGGCAGCCCGGTCTGGGCCACGTGGCGCACCTGCGCCAGGCTTTCGGCCTTGGGCAGCAGGATGCCGGCCACGCCGGCCTTGCCCCGGCAGGCCTTGAGATCGTCGTCGTGCCAGGGCGTGGAGGCGTCGTTGATCCGCACCCACAGCCGCACGCCCGGATGCGTGCCCAGGAAATCGCACAGCGCTTCGCGGGCCGCGTCCTTGGCCAGGTGCTCGACCGCGTCTTCCAGGTCGACGATGACGGTATCGGCGCCTGCGGCCAGCGCCTTGGGAATGCGCTCGGCCCGCGAGGCGGGCACGAACAGCGCGCTACGGACGACAGGATGGGTCACACGACCTCCGAGGCATGGAATTGCGCCACTTGTTCGGGCGCGTATCCCAAGGATGCTAGCACCGCATCCGTGTTTTGGCCTACCGCCGGCACGGCGTCCATGCGCGGCGCGAACGCGCTGCTGCTGGCCGGCGGCAGCAGCGCCGGCAGCTCGCCGGCCGGGCTGTCGACGCGGCTCCAGCGCGCGCGCGCCTGCAACTGCGGATGGGCCCAGACGCCGGCCATGTCGTTGACGCGGGCGTTGGCGATCTGCGCGTCCTCCAGCCGCTGGGTCACCTGCTCGATGGACAGGTCGGCGAAGGCCGCCACGATCAGCGCGCGCAGGTCCGCGCGGTTCGCGGTGCGCAGCGAATTCGAGGTAAAGCGCGGGTCTTCCGCCAGTTCGGCCTGGCGCAGCACCTGGGCGCAGAACACGCGCCATTCGCGGTCGTTCTGCACGCCCAGCATGATGGTGGCGCCGCCGCCCACCGGGAACGGCCCGTAGGGATAGATCGAGGCGTGCGAGGCGCCGGCGCGCACCGGCGGCGAGCCGCCCTCGAACGCGTAGTACATCGGGAAGCCCATCCACTCGACCATGCTCTCCAGCATGGACACGTCCAGGCGGCTGCCCAGGCCGGTCTTCTGGCGCAGCAGCAGCGCATTCAGGATGGCCGAATAGGCATACATGCCGGCGGCGATGTCGGCGATGGAGCTGCCCGCCTTGACCGGATCTTCCTGGGTGCCGGTCACCGACAGGAAACCGCTTTCGCTCTGGATTAGCAGGTCGTAGGCCTTCTTGTCCTGGTAGGGGCCGCCTTCGCCGTAGCCGGAAATGTCGCAGACGATCAGGCGCGGATACTTCTGGTGCAGGGTTTCGAACGACAGCCCCAGGCGCGCGGCCGCGCCGGGCGCAAGATTCTGCACCAGCACGTCGGCCGAGGCCAGCAGGCGCTCCATGATGCCGCCGGCTTCCTCGCGCTTGAGATCCAGCGTCAGGCTTTCCTTGGAGCGGTTGGTCCAGACGAAGTGCGAGGACAGGCCGCGCACGCGTTCGTCGTAGCCGCGCGCGAAGTCGCCGCTGCCGGGGCGCTCGATCTTGATGACGCGCGCGCCCATGTCCGCCAGCTGGCGGGTGCAGAAAGGCGCGGCGATGGCGTGTTCCAGGCTGACGACGGTGATGCCGTCCAGCGGACGGGGAGCCTGATTGCTCATTCGGAAAACCTCAGTTCGGCTTGGTGGGCCAGGGTGCCGTCCTGCTCGGCCCAGAGCTGGGCCACGCCCGGCTCGGTCAAGCGGCCAGCCGCCTGGAAGGGCCTGGGCGCGATCAGCGGGCGCAGGCCGCGGTACGAAAGATGGGTCAAGCGCGCCTTGGGATGGGCGCGCACGAAGGCCGCGACCATTTCCGTGGCGATGAGCGGGCCGTGCACGACCAGGCCCGGATAGCCTTCCGTGCCGGTCACGTAGGGATGGTCGTAATGGATGCGGTGGCCGTTGAAGGTCACCGCCGAATAGCGGAACAGCAGCACCGAGGACGGCTCGACCGTGTCGCGCCATTGCGCCTCGGGCGCCGGCTCGCTGCCCGCCAGCTTGGGCGGCGTGGGCTGGCGGTAGACGATGTCCTGCTCTTCGTGGATGGCGATCTCGCCGGCCTGGTGGTAGTCGTGGCTCACCGTCACGAACAGCAGCGCGCCGGTGCGGCCGGTCTTTTCCTTGACGTCGATGACGCGCGACACCCGCTCGGCCGGCACGCCGACCTTCAGCGGCTGGCGGAATTCCACGCGCCCGCCGGCCCACATGCGGTTGCGGTCGTGGGCCGGCGGCAGAAAGCCGCCGCGCGCCGGATGTCCATCCGTCCCCAATCCGTCCATGCCTACCGTGCTGATGAAGAACGCCCATTGCCACAGCGGCGGCAAGGCCTCGCCCTGGCCCGGCGCGGGCGCGCCCAGGGTGGCCGCGATGCGCGCGGCGTGGCCGGGGTCCATGGCGTCCGCCATGCGTTCGCCGCTGCCGATCCAGGCGGTCGGATCATTAGTCGTCATTCCCATGTCCTCTGGTGGGTTCTTTCACAGCCTGAAGCATGCCCGCAAGCCGTTCCCGTTGTGAATTCGTTTTTCCTCAAGGCGGGGTTTGCGGCGCCTGAATCGGCCCCGCCCGCCGTAATATATGGCCCATGCACTTCGACCTCGCCGACCTCCGCCTGTTCATCCACATCGCCGAATCCCCCAGCCTGACCCAGGCCGCCAAGCGGGCGCACCTGTCCCTGGCGGCGGTCAGCGTGCGGATCAAGGCGCTTGAAAACCAGCTGAACACCCGGCTGCTGTACCGCGACAGCCGCGGCGTGGAGATCACGCCCGCCGGCCAGAAGCTGCTGCAGCACGCCCGGGTCATCATGCGCCAGGTGGACCACCTGAAGCACGACTTCCAGGAACAGGCCGACGGCGACGCGGGCCACATCCGCATCTTCGCCAATACCACGGCGGTCACCGAGTTCATGCCGGACATCCTGGCGCAATTCCTGTCGGTCCATCCCGGCGTCACGGTGGACCTGCAGGAACGGCTGACGCGCGACATCGTGCGCGGCGTGCTCGACGGCACCACCGACCTGGGCATCGTGGCCGGGCCGGTCGACGCGCCCGAACTGCAGACCATCCACTTCAGCACCGACCGGCTGGTGGTGGTGGTGCCCAACGGCCATCCCCTGCAGGATCAGGAAAGAATCAAGCTGGTCGACGCCGTGCGCTATCCGTTCGTGACCATGCACGAAGGCTCCACGCTGGTGGCGTTCCTGCGCGACCAGCTCGAACGGGTCGGGCAGCGCCTGCCGCAGCGCATCCAGCTCTACAGCTTCGATTCGATCTGCCGGATGGTGCAGGCGGGCGTGGGCATCGGCGTCATCCCCGACTCGGCCGCGCGCCGCTACGGCGCGGACATGAAGCTGCGCGTGCTGGAGCTGGACGAGCCCTGGGTCGTGCGCGAGCGCAAGCTGCTGGTGCGCGACATCGACGCCCTGCCCGGCTGCGCGCGCGAACTGATCGAGCAGATCCAGGCGCCGCGCGCGGCCTGAAGGCCGCGCCGGCGGCGCATCAGGCCAGCGCCTCCAGCACGGCCAGCTGTTCGGCGGTGTCGCCCAGCAGCTGGTCCACCATCGTCAGGCGCTTGAAGTAGTCACCCACCTCCAGCTCGTCCGTCATGCCCATGCCGCCGTGCAGCTGCACCGCCATCTGCGCCACCTGGCGGCCGGCGCGCGCGGCCTCCAGCTTGGCCGAGGCGATCATGCGCCGGCGCTGCGCGGCGTCGGGCTCGGTCAGGGCCGCCACCGCCACGTAGGCCATGGACAGGGCCAGTTCCTTGGCCACCAGCATCTCGGCCAGGCGGTGCTGCAGGGCCTGGAACGAGGCCAGCGGCTGGCCGAACTGCTTGCGGGTCTTCAGGTAATCGACCGTGATCTCCAGCAGCCGCTCCATGGCGCCCGCCGCATGGGCGCACAAGGCCGCCGTGCCCCATTGCAGCGCCAGCGCCAGGGCCTGCTGCGCCGCCTCGCCGCGCGCCAGCAGGGCCTCGGACGGCACCCGCACGCCATCCATATCAAGCCGGGCGCAGCGCGCGCCGTCCAGCGTGGGCGTGTCCGTGACGCGCACCCCGCCGGCATCGGCCGGCACCGCCAGCAGCAGCGGCGTTCCGTCGGCGGCGCGCGCGCTCACCAGCCAGGCCGAGGCGGCCGCGCCGTGCCAGACCAGGTGCTTGGCGCCGTCCAGCCGCCAGCCGTCGGCGGCCTCGACAGCGCGGCAGTCCTGCGGATCGGTGTCGTAGCGGCGGCCCGGCTCCTGGTAGGCCACGCTGACGATGGCCTCGCCCGCCGCGATCGGCGGCAGCCAGCGCGCCTGCGCCGCCTCGCCGCAGGCCCCGATCAGCGCCGCGCCCATGACGGCGCTGGGGATGACGGGTTCGGACACCAGCCCGCGCCCCAGCTCCAGGTGCACCGGCAGCAGGCTGGCCGGCACTTCGCCGAAGCCGCCGAAATCCTGGGAAATGTTCAGGCCCAGCACGCCCAGCTCGGCCAGCGCGCCCCAGGCCTGCGGATCCAGCGCGCCGGCGGCCTGCCGGGCGCGGCGCTGGGGAAAGGTCCATGCCTGGTCCACCAGGCGGCGCAGGCTGTCGGCCAGCATGCGCTGTTCTTCGGTATAGATGAAGTCCATGCGTCGCGTTCCTCTAGAGGCCCAGCACCTGGCGGGCGATGATGCCTTTCTGCACCTCGGTGGTGCCGCCGTAGATGGAAGTCTTGCGCATGTCGGCATAGCCCGCGCCCGCCGCCGCGGCCATCTCGGGACCGGGGCCGTGATATTCCGATTCGGCGATCATCCAGTCCGGGTCGTAGGGCCAGGCGTCCGGCCCCGCCACTTCCATCTGCAGCATGGCCAGGTCCTGCTGGATTTCGGAGCCGCGTATCTTCAGCACCGAGGCCTCCGGGCCGGGCGAGCCGTCGTTGCTGGAGGCGACCCGCAACAGCAGCATCTCCAGCGCCATGATGTCCACCTCGATGCGCGAGATGCGGTCGCGCATGCGGCTGTCCGACAGCAGCGGACGTCCATGGGAGCGGGCGTTTTCCGCCATGCGCTTGAGCACGCCCAGTTCCCGGTGGCAGTGGCCCAGCCCGGCGATGCCGGTGCGCTCATGGCCCAGCAGGTATTTGGCGTAGGTCCAGCCCTGGTTCTCCTCGCCCACCAGGTTGGCCGCGGGCACGCGCACGTTCTCCAGCCACACTTCGTTGACGTCGTGGCCGCCGTCCAGCGTGCGGATCGGCCGCACGGTGACGCCCGGGGAGCCCATGTCCAGCAGCAGCATGGAAATGCCGCGCTGCGCGCGCGCCTCGGGATCGGTGCGCACCAGGCAGAACATCCAGTCCGCATACTGCGCCAGCGTGGTCCAGGTCTTCTGGCCGTTGACCACGTAATCGTCGCCGTCGCGCACGGCGCGCGTCTTCAGCGAGGCCAGGTCGGAGCCCGAACCCGGCTCCGAATAGCCCTGGCACCACCAGTCCTCGACTCGGGGGATGCGCGGCAGGAAGCGGGCCTGCAGCGCGGGGCTGCCGTACTTCATCAGCACCGGACCGATCATCGACAGCCCGAACGGCAGCAGGCGCGGCGCCCCCGCCTTGAAGCACTCCACCTCGAAAATCAGGCGCTGCAAGGCGTTCCAGCCGGTGCCGCCGTGTTCGACGGGCCAGCTCGGCGCGCCCCAGCCCTGGTCGGCCAGGATGTTGTGCCAGCGCACGTAATCGTCGCGTTCCAGCCGTTGGTGCCGCAGCACCTTGTCGCGGATGTCCGCCGGCAGCTTGGCCTCGGCGAAGGCGCGCACCTCCTCGCGGAATCGACGCTCTTGCGGCGTCCAGGTCAGGTTCATGGTCTACCTCCTTTGCCGCTATCTAGCCACGGCCCGGCCACGGCGGCAATCTGCCTGTGCCGAAGCCCGGCTTCGGGCGGGACGTAGGGCGGCGGACTCTACGGGCCGGCAAAAGCCCAGCTTCAGCAATGAAGAATGGCCCTGCGCCGCGCCTGTGCCGACACTATGGGCCTGTCCACACCAGAAGAGTCCCATCGCATCATGACCGTTGCCGATATCCCGGAAACCGCGCCCCAGGGCGCCGAGGCGCAATACCGCCAGGCGCTGGACCAGGGCCGCTTCCTCATCCAGCGCTGCGCCGGCTGCGAGCGCGCCGTGTTCTATCCCCGCATGATCTGCCCGCATTGCGGCGCGGGCGCGCTGGACTGGGTCGCGCCCGACGGGCGCGGCACCGTCTACGCCACCACCGTGGTGCGGCGCAAGCCCGAAGCCGGCGGCGACTACAACGTGGCCCTGGTGGACCTGCAGGAAGGCGTCCGGATGATGAGCCGGGTGGAGGGCGTCGCGCCCGAGGCCGTGCGGATCGGCATGGCGGTGCGCGCCCAGGTGGCGCAGCAGGACGGGCGCGGCCTGGTGGTGTTCGTACCCGCATCCACTGCCAATCGGGAGGCGCAATGACACTCGACGATCTGCGCGGCGCCGTGGCGGTGGCCGGCGTGGGCCACGCCGGCCTGGGACAGGCGAACGGCTTCACCGAAATGGAAATCCTGGTGCAGGCCGCGCAGCGCGCGGTGGCCGACGCCGGGCTCTCGATGCGCGACATCGACGGCATCTGCACCGCCAGCGTGGCCGCGCCGATGTGGGCCATGCCCGTCATCGAGCACCTGGGCATCCGGCCCAGCTTCATCGACAGCACCATGCTGGGCGGCTCCAGCTTCGTCGCGCACCTGCTGCCGGCGCTGCACGCGCTGGCCTCGGGCCAGTGCAACGCGGTGCTGGTCTGCTACGGCAGCACCCAGCGCACGTCCACGCTGAGCCGCGCCGAGATCGGCCGGGTCCGCAAGCAGTTCGACCCGCAGCCCCACGAGACGCCCTACGACCCGCTCAGCCCGCTGTCTTCCTATGCGCTGGCCGCCTCGCGCCATATGCACCAGTACGGCACGCGCCGCGAGCACCTGGCGCAGGTGGCGCTGGCGGCCAACCAATGGGCGCAGCTGAATCCGGAGGCGCAGCTGCGCGAGCCGGCCACGCTGGAGCGGATCCTGGCCGCGCGCATGGTGTCCGATCCCTTGAGCGTGCGCGACTGCTGCCTGGTGACCGACGGCGCCGGCGCCTACGTGCTGGTGCGCGCCGACCGCGCGCGCGACCTGCCGCGCCCGCCGGTCTACGTGCTGGGCAACGCCACGGCGGTCTGGAACCGCCAGATCTCGTCCATGGAGGACCTGACGGTCACGGCCGCCACCGAATCGGGCCGGCGCGCCTTCGAGATGGCGCGGCTTACGCCGGCCGACATCGACGTGGTCGAGCTCTACGACGCCTTCACCATCAACACCCTGCTGTTCCTGGAAGACCTGGGCTTCTGCGCCAAGGGGGAAAGCAAGGACTTCATCGCCGACGGCGCCATCGCCCCGGGCGGGCGGCTGCCGGTGAACACCAACGGCGGCGGGCTGTGCTGCGTGCATCCCGGCATGTACGGCGTGTTCATCATGATCGAGGCGGTGCGGCAGCTGCGCGGCGAATGCGGCGCGCGCCAGGTCGGCGGCGCGCAGCTGGCGCTGGTGCATGGCAACGGCGGCACGCTGTCGAGCCAGTCCACCGCCATCCTGGGCACCCAGGCCACGCTTTGAACGAAACGATACGTCCCATGCCGCAGACTTCTCCCCACACCCGCATCCACCAATTGCTGGCGCAGCAGGCGAGCCGCCAGCCCGACGCCGTCCTGCTGTACGAGGAAGGCGGAGGCATCCTGAGCTACGCGCAATGCTGGCGGCGCGTGCAGGACGTCGCCGCCTGGCTGGCGCGCGAGGGCGTGCGGCCCGGCCACCGCGTCATGGTCGTGGGCGAAAACTGCAGCGCCATGATCGCGGCCCTGTTCGGCTGCAGCCTGGCCGGCGCCTGGCCGGTGGGCGTGAACGCCCGGCTGTCGGCGCGCGAGATCGACGCCATCGGCCGGCACGCGCAGCCGGAACTGACGCTCTACACCAGCGGCATTTCCCCGGCCGCGCGCGACCATGCCGGCGCCGCCGGCGCCGATCAGGCCGATCCTGAAGTCTGGGGCCCCGGCATCCGGGCGCGGCGGGCCGCCGCGCCCACCGAGCCGGAGACGGGCGAGCAGGCCGAGGCCGTGGCCACCCTGATCTACACGTCCGGCACCACCGGCGCGCCCAAGGGCGTCATGGTGCCGCACCGGGGCCTGCTGCATTTCGCCCGGGTGTCGGCGGCCTCGCGCCGCCTGAGTCCGCAGGACATCGGCTACGCGGCGCTGCCCATGTCGCATATCTTCGGCATCGCCACGGTGCTGATGGCCACCGTGCAGGCCGGCGCCAGCCTGGTGCTGCGCAGCCGCTTCGATCCCGAGGACGCGTTCCGCGCGCTCGCCAGTCCGGGCATCAGCATCCTGCAGGGCGTGCCCACCATGTTCAGCCGCATGCTGGCCGCAGCCCCGCCCAAGGCCGCGCTGCGCGCGCCCGCGCTGCGCTACGTGTACACCGGCGGCGCGGCGCTGGACCCGACCCAGAAGCGCGACGTGGAACGCTATTTCGGCGTGCCCATGCACCACGGCTACGGCATCACCGAGTACGCCGGCTCCATGTTCATCACGCCGATCGACGCGCCGCGCGCCGACTGCTCCGCCGGCTACGCCGTCGACGGCGTGGAGCTGCGCATCGGCACGCCCGACAGCGGCGCGCCCCAGCCCGGCGAACGCGGCGACATCCTGATCCGCGGCCCCGGCGTGATGCTGGGCTACTACCGCAACCCGGCGCAGACGGCCCAGGCGCTGCTGCCCGGCGGCTGGCTGCATACCGGCGACATCGGCTATGTGGACGCCGACGGCGCGCTGTTCATCTCCGGGCGCTCCAAGGACCTGATCATCCGCTCCGGCTTCAACGTCTATCCGCTGGAAGTCGAGTCCGTGATCAACGCCTTTCCCGGCGTGCGCCTGTCCGCCGTGGTGGGCCGCGCCACTGCCGACCACAACGAGGAAGTCATCGCCTTCGTCGAACCGCTGCCGGGCGCGACGCTCGACCTGCGGCTGCTGGCGCTGCACCTGCAGAACCAGCTGGCGCCGTACAAGCGGCCGGCGCAGATCATTCCGATCGACACGATTCCCACCACAGTCAGCGGCAAGATCCTGAAGCAGCCGCTGAGAGAAAGGCTGGCGTAAGGCGGGCGCTACGCCACGCGGCACGACCGGCCACGCACACAAGGAGACATGAGCATGCGCATCAAGACCTTGTTCGCCGCGGCCGCCGCCGCGGCGACGATCGCCACCGGCCAGGCGGCCTGGGCCCAGTCCGCCTATCCCGACCGCCCTATCCGCCTGCTGGTGGGCTATTCCCCCGGCGGCCCCGTCGACACCACGGCGCGCGTGTTCGCCAAGTACCTGGGCGACAAGCTGGGCCAGCCCGTGGTAGTGGAGAACCGCGCCGGCGCCAGCGGCATGATCGCCTCGGACGCGACCGCCAAGGCGGCGCCGGACGGCTACATGCTGGGCTTCGCCGCCAGCCCCACGCTCACCATGTCGCCGCTGGTCCAGCGCAGCACGCTGTTCGACCCGCGCAAGGACTTCACGCTGATCGGTCTGGTGGTGGACTACGCCAACGTGCTGCTGATCGGCCCGCAGATCCCGGCCAAAAACGTGGGCGAACTGGTGAGCTATGCGCGCTCGCATCCGGACGCGGTCTCGTTCGGGTCGGCCGGCATCGGCGCCTCCAACCACCTGTCGGCCGAGCTGCTGAAATCGCAGGCCCAGGCGCCGATGCTGCACGTGCCCTATCGCGGCAATTCGCCCGCCATGATGGACGTGGTCAGCGGCAAGGTGACCTTCATGTTCGACATCACCAGCACCGCCATTCCGTTCATCAAGAGCGGCAAGGCGCGCGCGCTGGCGGTCACCTCGCGCACGCGCAACCCCGAGCTGCCGGACGTGCCCACGATGATGGAGGCCGGCATGAAGGACTACGAAGTGGTCGGCTGGTACGCGCTGGTCGGGCCGCGGAAACTGCCCGAGGCCGTATCCGGGCGGCTGACGCGCGCGCTGGCCGAGGTATCCGCCGATCCCGCGTTCCGCCAGGCCATGACCGACGGCGGCTACACCATCAACAACGGCGATTCCAAGGCATTGCAGGCTCGCATCGACCGCGAGTACGCCTTGTGGTCCGACGTGATCAAGACCGCCAACATTCAAGCAAACTAGATGACGAATCCCTCCTCGCTGCACGCCCAAACCCGTTTGCCGGTCATCGGCGCGCCGATGTTCCTGGTCTCCGGCCCCGAGCTGGTGATCGCGCAATGCGCCGCCGGCATCGTCGGAACGTTTCCGTCGCTCAACGCCCGGCCCCAGGAACAGCTGCACGCCTGGATCAGCCGCATCGAGGACGGGCTGGCCGCGCGGCGCCGCGCGGACCCGTCGGCCAGGGTGGCGCCGTACGGCGTGAACCTGATCGTCCATCCCAGCAATGCGCGCTGGGAGGGCGATCTGGCGATCTGCGCCGAGCGCAGGGTGCCGCTGGTGATCACGTCGCTGCATCCGCCCGAGGCCGTGGTGCGCGCCATGCACGCGCACGGCGGGCTGGTGTTCCATGACGTGACCACGGTGCGCCATGCCAAGCGCGCGCTGGCCGCCGGCGTGGACGGCCTGATCCTGGTGGCCGCCGGCGCCGGCGGCCATGCCGGCCAGGTCAACCCGATCGCGCTGGTCAACGAGATCCGCGCCTTCTACGACGGCCCGCTGGCGCTGTCGGGCTGCATCAGCCACGGCAAGGACATCCTGGCCGCGCAGGTGATGGGCTGCGATTTCGCCTACATGGGAACGCGCTTCATCGCCACGCAGGAATCGCTGGCCGGCGACGCCTACCGCGAGATGGTGCTGCAGGCGCAGGCCGCCGACGTGGTCTACACGCCGTATTTTTCCGGAGTGCCGGCGAACTACCTGGCGGCCAGCATCCGGGCCACGGGTCTGGACCCGGCCGCGCTGGCGGGGGTAGGCACGGACCGCGAGCCGAACCTGGACAAGAGTTCACGGCCCAAGGCCTGGAAGGACGTGTGGAGCGCGGGCCAGGGAGTCGGCGCGGCGCAGGAGATTCTGCCGGTGGAGACGCTGGTGGATCAGCTGGCGGCGGAGTACCGGGAGGCCTTGCTGCGGGTTGGCGCGCCTACGCCTGCGCCGCCCGCTGCAGATGCTCGATGAAGCGCTCCGCGAAACTGGGCAGGTCGCGGCCGCGCTGGCGGCATAGCAGGCGGTCGCGCAGCGCCCAGGGGTCCTCCAGCCGGAGCACGTGCAGCGCGTCCGCGCGGCTGTAGCGCGCGACGCAGGCGCGCGGCACCACGGCGATGCCGGCGCCGGCTTCGACCATGCGGCACACCGCCTCGAAGCTGCCCACGTGCACGCGCTGGCACAGGCGTTTGCCCAGGCCGCTGGCGATGTCTTCGAGAAAGCTCTGGATGGCGCTGTTGGGATGGATGCCGACGAACTGGTAGTTGTCCACCAGGTCCACGAAATGCGCCGACGCCTGCGCGGCCAGCGGATGGTCCAGCGCCGTCACCACGGTGAGCTCGTCGCGGAACAGCGGCGTGACGTCCAGCCCTTCGACGTCGATATTGCCGGCCACCAGGCCCAGGTCGCCGGCGCCCGCGCGGATCGCGATGACGATGTCGCCCGAGATCTTCTCTTCCAGCTCCACGTCCACGTCCGGGTTCTCGGCCAGGAACGTGGAGAGCGCGTCGGCCAGGAAGGAATTGGTGGCGGTGGTGTTGGCCAGCAGGCGCAGACGCCCTTTGAGGCCGCTTGCGTAGGGCTGCAGGTCGGCGTTCAGGCATTCGAGCTGGCGGAAGATGGCGTTGGCGTGCTTGAGCAGCACTTCGCCGGCCGGGGTCAGCGCCACGCCCGTGGCCATGCGCACCAGCAGCCGGGCCTTGAAGGCTTCTTCCATGTTCTTGACCCGGGCGCTGGCGGCGGGCAGGGACAGGAAGGTGCGCTCGGCCGCGCGGGTCAGGTTGAGGGTCTCGCCTACGTTCAGAAACAAACGCAGGTCGGTCAGGTCATGTCTCATGTTCCACCACGCAGAAGGGGGGCATTTCTAATTTTGAATTCTGCGAATGCCGTCACGAATCTACCATGGGCCATGCCCGCAAACCAGAAGGGATGATGCGGAACTGTTTTCACATGGCACAGGAGTCAGCTTCAATGAGCGGTATCGTTTCCGGCAAGGTGGTGATCGTTACCGGCGCGGGCGGCGGCATCGGCCGCAGCATCGCGCTGGCCATGGCGCAGGCCGGCGCCAAGGTGGTCGTCAACGACATCGGCGTATCGCTGACGGGCGAAGGCGGCACGGAAGGTCCGGCGCAGGCGGTGGTCAGGGAGATCGTGGCGGCCGGCGGCCAGGCGGTGGCCAACACCGACAGCGTCGCCGCCTACGACAGCGCCAGCCGCTGCGTGCAGACCGCGATCGACGCGTACGGACGCATCGACGCGGTGGTCAACAACGCCGGCAACCTGCGCGACCGCGTCTTCCACAAGATGAGCGAAGAGGAATGGCGCCAGGTGCTGGACGTGCACCTGAACGGCTCGTTCTACATGAGCCGCGCCGCCGCCCCCTATTTCCGCGAACAGGAGTCCGGCGCGCTGGTGCACATGACGTCCACCTCCGGCCTGATCGGCAACTTCGGCCAGGCGAATTACGCGGCGGCCAAGCTCGGCATCGTCGCGCTGTCGAAGTCCATCGCGCTGGACATGGCGCGCTACAACGTGCGCTCGAACTGCATCGCGCCGTTCGCCTGGAGCCGCATGACCAGCTCGATTCCCGCCGAAACCGACGCGGAGAAGGCGCGCGTCGAGAAGCTCAAGAAAATGGAGGCCGGCAAGGTCGCGCCGCTGGCGGTCTACCTGGCCAGCGACGCGGCCCGCGAAGTCACGGCGCAGATCTTCGCGGTGCGCGCCAACGAGATCATGCTGATGAGCCAGCCGCGGCCGCTGCGCAGCGTGCACCACGGCGAGGGCTGGACGCCCGAACTGATCGCCGAAATCGCCGTGCCCGCGATGCGCAAGCACTTCTATGCGTTGGAGCGTTCGCCCGACGTGATCGACTGGGACCCCATCTGAGGCCGCCATGCCCCTGGACTATGCAACCGTGAAGAACTGGCGCTTCGACGAAGTGCGCCAGCGCTACGACGAGAAAGACGCCATGCTTTATGCGCTGGGCATCGGCCTGGGGCAGGACCCCGAGGACGCCGGCCAGCTGCGCTACGTCTACGAACAGGGCCTGCAGGCCTTTCCCACCATGAGCGTGGTGCTGGGCTATCCCGGCTTCTGGGTGCAGGACCCGCGCGCCGGCATCGACTGGGTCAAGGTGGTGCACGGCGAGCAGCGCCTGACGCTGCACGCGCCGCTGCCGGCCAGCGGCGTGGTCGTCGGCAGGAGCCGCAACATCCACGTGATCGACAAGGGCGCGGACAAGGGCGCGCTCATCGTCACCGAACGCACGCTGCACGGCGAGGACGGCGCCTGCCTGGCGACCTTGCAGCAAAGCACTTTCTGCCGCGGCGACGGCGGCTTCGGCCAGGGCGACGCCGGCCCGCCGCCGCTGCCGGCCGCCCCGGACGGCGATCCGGACCTGCGCTGCGAGCTGCGCATCGCGCCCAACGCCGCGCTGCTGTATCGCCTGAACGCCGACCGCAATCCGCTGCATGCCGATCCGGAAGTGGCGCGCCGCGCCGGCTATCCGCGCCCCATCCTGCACGGGCTGTGCACCTACGGCATGGCGGCGCACGCCATCGTCAGGAGCTGCTGCGACTACGACGCCTCGCGCCTGGTCAGCCTGAACACGCGCTTCTCGGCGCCGGTCTATCCCGGCGAGACCCTGCAGTGCGACATCTGGCGCATGCCGGACGGGCAGATCCGCTTCCTGGCCCGCGCCCGCGAGCGCGACGTGGTGGTGCTGAGCAACGGCACCGCGGAGCTGCGGCCATGACGCGCGCTCCCGCCCTGGACGGCATCCGCGTGCTGGACCTTTCGCGCATCCTGGCCGGCCCCTGGTGCACGCAGAACCTGGCCGACCTGGGCGCCGACGTCATCAAGGTCGAGCGTCCGCGCGTGGGCGACGACACCCGCGCCTGGGGCCCGCCGTTCCTGAAGGATGGCGAGGGCCGCGACACCGAGGAATCCGCCTATTACCTCAGCGCCAACCGCAACAAGCGCTCGATCGAGGCCGACATGGCCACGCCCGCGGGCGCGGCGCTGATCCGCGAGCTGGCGACGGCCAGCGACATCCTGGTCGAGAATTTCAAGGTGGGCGGGCTGGCCAAGTACGGCCTGGACTACGCCAGCCTCAGGGAAATCAACCCGCGCCTGATCTATTGCTCGGTCACCGGCTTCGGCCAGGACGGCCCGTATGCCGGCCGTCCCGGCTATGACTTCATGATCCAGGGCCTGGGCGGCCTGATGAGCATCACCGGAGAACGCGACGACCTGCCCGGCGGCGGGCCGCAAAAGGCCGGCGTGGCGGTGACCGACATCATCACCGGCATGTACGCCACGGTGGCGATACTGGCCGCGCTCAACGAGCGCCATCGCAGCGGCCTGGGCCAGCACCTGGACATCGCGCTGTTCGACAGCCACGTGGCGATGCTGGCCAACCAGAACTCCAATTACTTCAACTCCGGCGTGGCGCCCTCGCGCGCCGGCAACGCGCACCAGAACGTGGTGCCCTACCAGGTGTTCGCCGCCAGCGACGGCCACCTGATCGTGGCCACCGGCAATGAATCGCAGTACCGCGCGTATTGCGCCGCCATCGGCGCGGCGGAACTGGGCGACGATCCGCGTTTCGCCACCAACCGATTGCGCATCGCCAACCGCGAGCTGCTGGTCGGCATGCTGGCCGCGATCATGCGCCAGGGACGGCGCGACGAGTGGATCGCGAAACTGGAAGCCGCGGGCGTGCCCTGCGGCCCCATCAACGACATCGCGCAGGCTTTCGCGCATCCGCAGGCCGAGGCGCGGCAGCTGCGCCGCGACCTGCCGCATCCCGCGGGCGGACAGGCGGCCGTGACGGCCAGCCCGCTGCGCCTGTCGGAAACCCCGGTGCGGTACCGCAATGCGCCGCCGCTGCTGGGCGAACACACCGAGGAAGTGCTGCGCGACGTCCTGGGCAAATCGCCGCAGGACATCGCCGCATACCGCGCCGGGTTGAAGGCCCCGTAATTACGCCACGGCGACCGGGATCTTGCCGATCCGGGCCTGCCATTCCTTCGGTCCCGTCGTGTGGACCGAGGTGCCCTGGGCGTCGACCGCCACCGTCACCGGCATGTCCTTCACGTCGAACTCGTAGATGGCTTCCATGCCCAGGTCGGCGAAGCCCAGCACCTTGGCGCCGCGGATGGCCTTGGACACCAGGTAGGCCGCGCCGCCCACGGCCATCAGGTAGGCCGAGCCGTGCTTCTTGATGGCGTCGATGGCGACCGGGCCGCGCTCGGACTTGCCGATCATGGCGATCAGGCCGGTCTGCTCCAGCATCATGCCGGTGAACTTGTCCATGCGGGTGGCGGTGGTGGGGCCGGCCGGGCCGACCACTTCGTCGCGCACCGGATCGACCGGGCCGACGTAGTAGATGACGCGGTTGGTGAAGTCCACCGGCAGCGGCTCGCCCTTGGCCAGCATGTCCTGGATGCGCTTGTGCGCGGCGTCGCGGCCGGTCAGCATCTTGCCCGACAGCAGCAGGGTCTGGCCCGGCTTCCAGCTGGCCACTTCTTCCTTGGTCAGCGTGTTCAGGTCCACCTGCCTGGACTTGTTGTAGTCGGGCGCCCAGTGCACTTCCGGCCATTCCGACAGGGCCGGCGGGTCGAGGCGCGCCGGGCCGGAGCCGTCCAGCTCGAAATGCGCGTGGCGGGTGGCGGCGCAGTTCGGGATCATGGCGACGGGCTTGGAGGCCGCGTGCGTGGGGAAGGTGTTGATCTTGACGTCCAGCACCGTGGTCAGGCCGCCCAGGCCCTGGGCGCCGATGCCCAGCGCGTTGACCTTTTCGTACAGCTCGATGCGCAGCTCTTCCAGCTTGCTCTGCGGGCCGCGCGCCAGCAGCTCGTACATGTCGATGTCTTCCATCAACGACTGCTTGGCCATCAGCATGGCTTTTTCGGCGGTGCCGCCGACGCCGATGCCCAGCATGCCCGGCGGGCACCAGCCGGCGCCCATGGTCGGGACCGTCTTGAGCACCCAGTCCACCAGCGAGTCGCTGGGGTTGAGCATGGCGAACTTGGACTTGTTCTCGGAGCCGCCGCCCTTGGAGGCCAGCTGCACGTCGACCTTGTCGCCCGGGACCAGCTCGACGTGCAGGATACAGGGCGTGTTGTCGCGGGTGTTCTTGCGCGTGAAGAGCGGGTCTTCCAGCACGGAGGCGCGCAGCGGATTGTCCGGGTTCAGGTAGCCGCGGCGCACGCCTTCGTCGCACAGTTCCTGCAGGGTGCGCTTGGTGTCGAAGCGCACGTCCATGCCGACCTTCAGGAATACGTTGACGATGCCGGTGTCCTGGCACAGCGGACGCTTGCCTTCAGCGCACATGCGCGAGTTGGTCAGGATCTGGGCCATCGCGTCGCGCGCGGCCGGGCTTTCCTCGCGCTCGTAGGCGCGGGCCAGATGGCGGATGTAGTCCACCGGATGGTAGTAGCTGATGAACTGGATCCCGTCGGCGATCGACTGGATGAAGTCTTCTTCTTTGATGATGACGGACATGGCTATATACGATCTAAAGAAATAACGAAAAGAACGCGCGGCCAGCTGGAGCAGTCAGACACGCGAAATAGAAAGCTTTTTTGCCGCCGGGCCGCCCCAAGGCAAAAAACGCCCCCTCGGGGGGCAGCAAGCGCGCGATAGCGTGCGCGGCGTGGGGGCTCATTTCCCCTGCCAGACCGGCTTGCGCTTTTCGGCGAAAGCGGTGGCGCCCTCTTTCGCGTCGGCCGACGTGAAGATGTGGGCGGCCAGCGGACGCTGGCGGTCGAACATTTCTTCCTGCGTCCAGTCGCCGGACTGCGACACGATGCTCTTGGCGGTCTGCACCGACAAGGGACCGTTCTCGACGATGGTGCGGGCCAGCTCCAGCGCGCCGGCCAGGGCGCCGCCCGGCTCGGTCAGGCGGTTCACCAGGCCGAAGGCGTGGGCGCGCTCGGCCGTGAACATGTCGCCGGTCAGGATGACCTCCATGGCGATATGGTACGGCAGGCGGCGCGGCAGGCGCAGCATGCCGCCGGCGCCGGCCACCAGGCCGCGCTTGACTTCAGGCAGACCGAACTTGGCGTTGTTGGCGGCCACGATCAGGTCCGAGGCCAGGGTCAGCTCGCAGCCGCCGGCCAGCGCGTAGCCTTCGACCGCGGCGATCAGCGGCTTCTTGGGCGGGCGTTCGGCCAGACCGCCGAAACCGCGGCCGTCCACGTAGGGGCGCTGGCCGGTGGCGGCGAAGGCCTTGAGGTCCATGCCCGAACAGAACGTGCCCCCGGCGCCGGTCAGGATGCCGATGCGGATGTCGTCGCTGCCGTCGAGCTGGTCCAGCGCCGCGGCCAGGGCCTGCGCGGTTTCCAGGTTGATGGCGTTCTTGGCCTCGGGACGGTTGATCGTGATGATCTGGATGCCGTCGGTGACTTCTACCTTGATCAGGTCGGACATGAGGGGCTGCTCCTTTTTCGGGATTCCGAGGAATCGGGTTCCTGGCTTTTATATAAGACTTGGCTCAACCCGGAATCATACGACCATTGGTTGCCCCCTGCTTCCGGCCCTGCGCGGGCATGAATGTAACCGTCCATGCGCCGCCCGCCGGCGGGCCGGCCCGGCGCCAGTTAAAATGCCAGGTTTCCCACGCCCAGGGCAGGCCTTGCCCGGCGGCCGAATTCCAAGAATCCTATGCTCACCTTTCAGCAAATCATCCTTACGCTCCAGGAATACTGGGACAAGCAGGGTTGCGCCCTGCTGCAACCCTACGACATGGAAGTCGGCGCCGGCACCTCGCACACCGCCACGTTCCTGCGCGCGATCGGCCCGGAGCCCTGGCGCGCCGCCTACGTGCAGCCCTCGCGCCGTCCCAAGGACGGGCGCTACGGCGAAAACCCCAACCGCCTGCAGCACTATTACCAGTACCAGGTCGTGCTGAAGCCGGCGCCGCCCGAAATCCTGGATCTGTACATCGGTTCGCTCAAGGCGCTGGGCATCGACCCCGCGCAGCACGACATCCGCTTCGTCGAGGACGACTGGGAAAACCCCACGCTGGGCGCCTGGGGCCTGGGCTGGGAAGTCTGGCTCAACGGCATGGAAGTCACGCAATTCACGTACTTCCAGCAGGTGGGCGGCCTGGACTGCACCCCGACCACCGGTGAAATCACCTACGGCCTGGAACGCCTGGCGATGTACCTGCAGGACGTGCAAAGCGTGTACGACCTGGTCTGGACCGAAGGCGCCAACGGCAACCGCGTGCTGTACCGCGACGTGTTCCACCAGAACGAGGTGGAGCAGTCCACCTACAACTTCGAGCATTCCTCGGCCGAGATGCTGTTCGCGCACTTCAACGACTACGAAGCCGAGGCCAAGCGCCTGATGGACGTGCCGCTGGCGCTGCCGGCCTACGAGGCCGCGCTGAAAGCCGCCCACACCTTCAACATGCTGGACGCGCGCGGCGCGATCAGCGTGACCGAGCGCGCCGCCTACATCGGCCGCATCCGCAACCTGTCGCGCGCCGTCGCACAGGCCTACTACGATTCCCGCGAACGACTGGGCTTTCCCATGCTGGGCCGCGACAAGGCCGCCGGGGAGGCAGCATAAATGACGACGAACATCCGCCCGCTGCTGGTCGAACTGCTGACCGAAGAACTTCCGCCCAAGGCCCTGCAAAAGCTGGGCCAGGCCTTTGCCGAAGGCGTGCGCGCCACGCTCGAACGCCACGGCCTGCTGGCCGAGGGCTGCGCCGCGACCGCCTACGCCACGCCGCGCCGCCTGGCCGTGCATCTGTCGGCCGTGCTGGCGCAGGCGCCCGACCAGCCCTACGCCGAAAAACTGATGCCGGTGAAGATCGGCCTGACCGAAGACGGCAGCGCCACGCCCGCGCTGCAGAAGAAGCTGGCCGCCAAGGGCCTTGAGCACCTGGACGTCGCCAAGCTGGACCGCGAGTCCGACGGCAAGCAGGACTACCTGGTGGCCCGCGGCACGGCCCCCGGCGCGCAGCTGGCCGCCGGCCTGCAGGAAGGCCTGGACGCCGCCATCGACGGCCTGCCCATCCCCAAGGTCATGCGCTACCAGCTGGCCGACGGGGTCACCACCGTCAAGTTCGTGCGCCCGGCGCACGGGCTGGTGGCGCTGTTCGGCGCCGACGTGGTGCCGGTGTCGGCGCTGGGCCTGGCGGCCGGCCGCGAAACGTTGGGCCACCGCTTCATGAGCGCCGGCCCCGTCTCCTTTACCGACGCCGACGCCTACGCCGCCACGCTGGCCGAGCGCGGCAACGTGGTGGCCTCGTTCGAAGGCCGCCGCGACGAAATCGCGCGCCAGCTGCAGGACCACGCCGCCCGCCTGTCCGCCACCCTGGGCGACGACCCGGAAGTGGCGGCGCTGCTGGACGAAGTCACCGCGCTGGTCGAGCAGCCCACGGTCTACGTCGGCCAGTTCGAGGAACAGTTCCTGCAAGTGCCGCAGGAATGCCTGATCCTGACCATGCGGCTGAACCAGAAATACTTCCCGCTGTTCGATCCGGCCACCGGCCGCCTGACCCACCGTTTCCTGATCGTGAGCAATATGCGCACGGACGATCCGGTGAACATCATCGAAGGCAACCAGCGCGTGGTGCGCCCGCGCCTGGCCGACGCGCAGTTCTTCTTTGAAACCGACCGCAAGACGCCGCTGGCCGCGCGCGTCGAGCAGCTGGGCTCCATCGTCTACCACAACAAGCTGGGCACCCAGCTCGAACGCGTCGAGCGCGTGCGCGCCATCGCCCGCGGCGTGGCCGAAAAGCTGGGCGGCGACGTCGCCGCCGCCGACCGCGCCGCCCTGCTGGCCAAGGCCGACCTGGGCTCCAACATGGTGGGCGAATTCCCCGAGCTGCAGGGCGTCATGGGCGCGTACTACGCGGCGGGCGACGGCGAGCCCGACAGCGTGGTGCAGGCCCTGCGCAACCAGTACCGCAACCGCTACGACACGCCCGTCACGCAGGAGTCGCTGACCGCCGCCGTGCTGTTCATCGCCGAACGCGTGGAAACCCTGGTCGGCATCTGGGCCATCGGCCTGGCCCCCACCGGCGAGCGCGATCCGTTCGGCCTGCGCCGCGCGGCGCTGGGCCTGATCAGCGCGTTCGAGCAGCTGGCCGCGGGCGGCTGGCTGAAGATCAGCGCAGACGGTCCGCTGTCGCTGGACGGCCTGCTGGAACTGGCCGCCGGCACCTTCCCGGCCGGCAAGATCCCGGCCGGCACGCTGGCCGAGGTGCGCGCCTTCATCTACGAACGCTATCGCAACCAGCTCATCAACGACTTCGACCGCAACGCGGTGGAAGCCGTGATCGCCCTGACCCCGCCGCTGCACCAGGCCGCCGAGCGCGTGCGCGCCGCCGCCGCGTTCGCGCAGCTGCCCGAGGCCGCCAGCCTGGCGGCCGCCAACAAGCGCATCGGTAACCTGCTGAAGAAGGCCGAAGGCGAGATCGGCGCGGTCGACGCGGCCGCGCTGGCCGAGCCCGCCGAGAAAGCGCTGGCCGCCGCCATGTCGGCGCTGCGTCCGCAGGCCGAGGCGCAGCTGGCCGCCGGCGACTTCGCCGGCAGCCTCAGCACGCTGGCGCAGGTGCGCGAGCCGGTGGACGCCTTTTTCGCCGACGTCATGGTCATGGCCGAAGACCCGGCCGTGCGCGCCAACCGGCTGGCCCTGCTGGCGCAGCTGCATGGCCTGATGAACCAGGTGGCAGACATTTCCAGGCTCGCACAGTGAAACTCATCATCCTCGACCGCGACGGCGTCATCAACCAGGACAGCGATGCGTTTGTCAAGAATCCCGACGAATGGATCGCCCTGCCCGGCAGCCTGCAGGCCATCGCCCGGCTGAACCAGGCCGGCTGGCGAGTGGTGGTCGCCACCAACCAGTCCGGGCTGGCGCGCGGCCTGTTCGACATGGACACGCTGACCGCCATCCACGCCAAGCTGCGCCGCGAACTGGCCGCCGTGGGCGGCGCCATCGACGCCATCTTCATGTGCCCGCACGGCCCCGACGACAACTGCAGCTGCCGCAAGCCGCGGCCGGGCATGTTCGAGCAGATCGGGCACCGCTACGACGTGGACCTGGCCGGCGTGCCGGCGGTGGGCGACTCGCTGCGCGACCTGCAGGCCTCGTCGGCGGCCGGCTGCTCGCCGTGGCTGGTGCTGACCGGCAACGGCAGGAAGGCGCTGGCCAAGGGCGGCCTGCCCGAGAACACGCGGGTGTGCGACGACCTGTCGGCCGTGGTCGACGCCCTGCTGCAGGACGCCTGACCCGATGGCCTGGCTCCGTTCGCTGCTGTACGCCCTGTTCCTGGCCGTCACGGTCATCCCCTACGCCTTCGCCTGCATCCTGTGGGCGCCGCTGCCGCTGCACTGGCGCTACAGGCTGACAGTGGGCTGGCCGCGCCTGGCCATCTGGGGCGCGCGCTTTTTCTGCGGCATCCGCTGGCAGGTCAAGGGCTGGGAAAACCTGCCCGACGGCCCGGCGGTGCTGCTGTCCAAGCACCAGTCCGCCTGGGAAACGCTGTTTTTCCCGGCCTATATGCCGCGCGAGGTCTGCTTCGTCTACAAGAAAGAACTGCACATGGTGCCGTTCTTCGGCTGGGGCCTGGCGCTGTTGCGCATGATCGCCATCGACCGCGCCAAGGGGCGCGACGCCTTCGAACAGGTGGTCAGGCAGGGCCAGACCCGCCTGGACGAAGGCCGCTGGCCGCTGCTGTTCCCGGAGGGCACCCGGGTCGCGCCCGGCAAGGTCGGCCGCTACAAGATGGGCGGCGCGCTGCTGGCCTCGCGCACCGGCGCCGTGGTCATCCCGGTGGCGCATAACGCCGGCGAATGCTGGCGGCGCAACGCCTTCGTAAAGCGTCCGGGTATGGTCACCCTGTCGATCGGACCCGCGATAGAATCCCAGGGACTCTCCCCCGAGGAACTGAACCAGAAGGTTCAGGACTGGATCGAAGGGGAAATGCGGCGTCTCAATCCTGAAAGGTATGTCCAGCCCTGACCAGCTAGAGCTCCTGTTCGACGTGCAGCCGCAAGGCGCGCCCGAAGGCGCCTCGCGGCCGCCCGCCGGACCCGCCGCGTCCGCGCCCAGGCCGGTCCCGCCCAAACCGCTCCACCCCGGCGCCCCGCAGCCTTCCGCTGCCGCCGGCGAGCCGCTGCTGACGCTGTCTCCCAACGCCGCCTCGCGCGTGCCCACGCCCTGCCCCGATCCGCTGCCGCCCGGCGCGCGCTGGCGCGAAGTCGCGACCGAGCAGCAGCCCATCGGCTTCGTGCTGCTGCGCTCGCGCCGCCGCAGCATCGGCTTCGTGGTCACGGACGACGGCCTGCGCGTCACCGCCCCCAACTGGGTCACGCTGGGGCAGATCGACGACGCCGTGCGCGAAAAATCCCGCTGGATCCTCACCAAGCTGCGCGAATGGCATTCCCGCAAGCAGCAGCTGGCCATGGCGCACACCCGCTGGCAGCCCGGCGGCGAACTGCCCTACCTGGGCAAGCGCATCGTCATCGGCGTGGGCGGCGACAGCCGCCAGGCCTATCTGTCGGGCGACACCGAGGCCCCCGAGGACGGCGACACGCTGTGGCTGGCGCTGCCTTCGTCGGCCGATCAGGGCCGCATCCGCGACGCCGCCCAGGCCTGGCTGCAGCAGCGGGCCGGCGCCTGGTTCGGCGCGCGCCTGGCCCATTTCCTGCAAATCAGCGGGCTGAAGATCCGCCGCTGGCGCCTGTCCTCGGCCGCCACGCGCTGGGGCTCGTGCACCAGCGACGGCAACATCATGCTCAACTGGCGCTTGATTCATTTCGCGCCCGCCATCATCGATTACGTCATCGCGCACGAACTTGCCCATCTGCGCGAAATGAACCACAGTCAGGACTTCTGGCGCGAAGTGGGACAGATCCTGCCCGGCTTCGAAGACGCCAAGAAGATCCTGCGGCGCCACGATCCCGCGTCCCTCCCTCAGTTCTGAGGCGGCGCGCCTCTCCACCGTACAAGGAATATCCCCATGCGTATGCTCCACACCATGCTGCGAGTCGGCAACCTCGACAAATCCATCGACTTCTACACCAACGTGCTCGGCATGCGCGTGCTGCGCCGCAAGGACTATCCCGACGGCAAGTTCACGCTGGCCTTCGTGGGTTATCAAGACGAATCCGAAGGCGCGGTCATCGAACTGACCCACAACTGGGACACCGACAAATACGACCTGGGCACCGGCTACGGCCACATCGCCCTGGAAGTGGACAACGCCTACGAGGCCTGTGAAAAGGTCAAGCAGAAAGGCGGCAAGGTCACGCGCGAGGCCGGCCCCATGAAGCACGGCAAGACCGTCATCGCCTTCGTCGAGGACCCTGACGGCTACAAGATCGAGTTCATCGAGAAGAAAGGCCGCGAAGACTGAGCGCCAAGAGGCCAGCCCATGATCCACCCCATCCTGAAAATGGGCGACCCGCGCCTGCTGCGCGTGGCCGCGCCCGTGGAACGCTTCGACACGCCCGAGCTGCACGCGCTGATCGACGACATGTTCGAGACCATGGCCGCCGCGCAGGGGGTGGGCCTGGCCGCGCCGCAGATCGGCATGGACCTGCAGCTGGTGATCTTCGGTTTCGACCGCAACGAGCGCTATCCCGACGCGCCCGCGGTGCCGCAGACCATCCTGTGCAATCCCGTCATCACGCCGCTGTCCGACGAGCGCGAGGACGGCTGGGAAGGCTGCCTGTCGGTGCCGGGCCTGCGCGGCCTGGTGCCGCGCTACCGCCGCATCCTCTACCGCGGACGCGACCCCTACGGCCAGCTCATCGAACGCGAGGCCGAGGGCTTCCACGCCCGCGTGGTGCAGCACGAATGCGACCACCTGATCGGCCGCCTGTACCCGTCGCGCATCGAGGATTTCTCGAAGTTCGGATTCACCGAGATCCTGTTTCCGGGCATGGACCCGAAGCAGGACGATTGACGCCGTCCGGCGGCGTCAATTCCTCCGGCGCGAAATCATCCACCTGCAACACCCGCGACACCACGGTCTCGGCCTCCTCGATCTGAGCGGCCTGGGTATCCGTGATGGCGCCTCGCCGGTGCGCCTCGCGCCAGTCGCGCACGCCGGACTGGCGCAGCCGGTCGCGTAGCGGCTGCACCGCGTCGGCCAGCGCGAAGGCGCGCGTCAGCAGGCTTACCGGATCGTCGCCGGCCTGCGCGCCGCCCGGCTCGCGCTGCAGGTCGGCGGCCAGCCGCGCATGGGTCGGCGAAGGCCTGAGCAGCAGTTCGGCGCATTCGCGCGTCAGCGCATCGCCCGGCCCGCGCGCCAGGCGCAGCGGCAGGATGGCCGCGCGCAGGCCCCAGGCCAGCGCGCGCCCGGGCAGGTTGCGCAGCACCTGGTCCATGCTTTTCTCGATGCTTGCATAGCCCTGCTCCAGGCACCAGTGCACCAGGGGCAGGTCGTCGTGCTTGCGGCCCTCGTCCTCCCAGCGCTTGAGCACCGCGGACTGCAGGTACAGCTCCGACAGGATGTCGCCCAGCCGGGCCGAGATCATCTCGCGGCGCTTGAGCGCGCCGCCCAGCTGCGCCAGCGTGGCGTCGGCCAGCAGGGCGAAGCCCGCGGCGTAGCGGCCCAGCCGGCGGTAATGCCCGGCCGTGGGGCCGGAGACCGGCGCGGGCGCCAGCACCCCGCCGGTCCAGGCGCGGCCGATCGCGCGCAGCGCGTTGCGCGCCGCATGGCGCAGGTGGCGCCAGAACACGTCATGGAACACGGCGATGCCGCGCTCCTCGTCGGGGTTGGCCAGCGCCAGCATTTCCGGCATCAGGTAGGGATGGGCGCGGATCGCGCCCTGGCCGAAGATGATCAGGTTGCGCGTCAGGATATTCGCGCCCTCGACCGTGATGGCGATGGGCACGGCGCGATACAGCGCGCCCAGGTAGTTGCCGGGGCCGTCCATGACGGCGCGGCCCGCGTGGATGTCCATCGCGTCGTTGACCGAGCCGCGCATGCGTTCGGTGGCGTGGTACTTCATGATGCCCGACACCACCGCCGGCTTGACGTCCTGGTTCAGCGCGGCGCAGGTCAGGCGCCTCGCGGCCTCCACCAGATAGGCGTTGCCCGCCAGGGCGGCCAGCCGCTCCTGCACGCCTTCGAACTTGCCCACGGGGATGCCGAACTGCTCGCGCACGCGCGCGTACATGCCGGTGGTGTGCGCGCACATGACGGCGGCGGCGGCCGACAGCGACGGCAGCGAAATGCCGCGCCCCGCGGCCAGCGCGCTCATCAGCATCTGCCAGCCGTGGCCGGCGCGCCCCGCCCCGCCGATCAGCGCGTCCAGCGGCACGAACACGTCGCGCCCGCGGTTGGGGCCGTTCTGGAACACCTGCATGGCCGGCAGATGGCGGCGGCCGATCTCCACGCCGGGCGCGTCGGTGGGCACCAGCGCCACCGAAATGCCGATGTCCTCGGGGCCGCCCAGAATGCCTTCCGGGTCCGACATTTTGAACGCCAGGCCCAGCACGGTGGCCACCGGCCCCAGCGTGATGTAGCGCTTGCGCCAGTTCAGCCGGATGCCGACGAGTTCGCGCCCGTCCACCACCTGCCTGCAGACCACGCCCGTGTCCACCATCGAGGCCGCGTCCGAGCCGGCCTCCGGACTGGTGAGGCCGAAGCACGGCACTTCGGTGCCGTCGGCCAGGCGCGGCAGCCAATAGTCGCGCTGTTCCGGGGTGCCGAACTGCAGCAGCAGTTCGCCCGGCCCCAGCGAGTTGGGCACCATGACGGTCACGCCGGCGGTGATGGAATAGGCCGAGATCCGCCGCACCACCTCGGAATGCGCATAGGGGGAGAAACCCAGGCCGCCGTAGCGGCGCGGGATGATCATGCCGAAAAAGCGTTCGGACTTGAGAAAGGCCCAGACCTCGGGCGGCAGGTCGCGCCGCGTCCAGGTGATGTCCCATTCGTCCAGCATGGCGCACAGCCGGGCCACCGGGCCGTCGATGAAGCGCTGTTCATCCGGGGTGAGCGCGGCGGCGGGGACGTCCAGCAGCTTGCGCCAGTCAGGGTTGCCGGTGAAGAGGTCCGCGTCCCACCAGGTGTCGCCGGCCTCGATGGCTTCGCGCTCGGTGGCCGACATCGGCGGCAGCGCCTTGCGCGCCCAGCGGTACGCGGGTTCCGAAATGCGGCGTCGGCGCCAGGCATTGAAATCCATGAGCGGTCCTCGCAGTGACGGGTTGCTCCCCTTGGGACCAAAGTACCAGAATTGCAGCCCTCGGACCAATCCTAGCCCTGTCGGGATGCGACAATGGGCGGCGCAACGAATCGCTATCCGGGCAACTTCCGCATGCTGAACAAACTCTGGCTGGGCTTTTTTCTTACCGCGGCAGCGGCGGCGCTGTACCGCTGGCTGATCGCCGGCGAACCCGAAGTGTTCCACCTGATGGTGACCAGCCTGTTCGACATGGCGCGCGTGTCGGTGGAGGTGATGGTGCTGCTGTTCGGCACCCTGACCCTGTGGCTGGGCTTTCTGCGCATCGCCGAGGGCGCCGGGCTGGTGGAAAAGCTGGCGCATCTGCTGGGGCCGCTGTTCGCGCGCCTGATGCCGGAAGTGCCGCGCAACCATCCCGCCATCGGCCTGATCACGCTGAACTTCGCGGCCAACGGCCTGGGGCTGGACAACGCCGCCACGCCCATCGGGCTGCGCGCCATGCGCGAGCTGCAGTCGCTCAACCCCACGCCCGAGACCGCCAGCAACGCGCAGATCCTGTTCCTGGTGCTCAACGCCTCGTCGCTGACCCTGCTGCCGGTCACGCTGTTCATGTTCCGCGCGCAGCAGGGCGCGGCCGACCCGACCCTGGTGTTCCTGCCCATCCTGCTGGCCACCAGCGCCTCGACGCTGGCCGGCTTTCTGGCGGTGGCGGCCTGCCAGCGCCTGCGCCTGGCCGACCCGGTCGTCATGCTGTGGCTGGGCGGCGCGGCGCTGCTGATGGGCGGCTTCATGACGCTGTTGGCGGGCATGTCGGCCGCCGCCATCGCGTCGCTGTCCTCGCTGCTGGGCAACCTGACCCTGTTCGGCATCCTGCTGGCGTTCCTGATCGCGGGCGCCTGGAAGAAGGTGCCGGTCTACGAAGCCTTCATCGAAGGCGCCAAGGAAGGCTTCGACATCGCCAAGAGCCTGTTGCCGTATCTGGTGGCCATGCTGTGCGCGGTGGGCGTGCTGCGCGCCTCCGGCGCGCTGGATTTCCTGCTCGACGGCATCCGCTGGCTGGCGCAGTCGGCCGGCTGGGACACGCGCTTCGTGGACGCCCTGCCCACGGCCCTGGTCAAGCCGTTCTCGGGCAGCGCGGCCCGCGCCATGATGCTGGAGACCATGACGCATTTCGGCGTGGACAGCTTCCCGGCGCTGCTGTCGGCGGTGGTCCAGGGCAGCACCGAGACCACCTTCTACGTGCTGGCGGTGTACTTCGGCTCGGTGGGCATCCTGCGCGCGCGCCACGCCGTGGGCTGCGCGCTGGTCGCCGACCTGGCCGGCGTGCTGGCGGCCATCGGCGTGTGCTACTGGTTCTTCGGCTGAGGCCGCCGCGGCCTCAGTCCACCAGCAGGATCTTCATGCCGTTGGTGCCGCCGCTGTCGCGGTAGAAATCGCCCTTGGTCAGGATCACCCAGTCGCCGGTCTGCACCAGGTTGCGGCGGCGCAGCTCGTCGATGGCGGCATTGCTGAGATCGGCCGGATCGTAGTCGGACGGCGCGAACGGGATGGTATAGACGCCGCGGAACATCGCCACGCGGTTCTGCGTGACGCTGTGCGGGCTGTAGCAGTAGATCGGCACGCCCGAACGGATGCGCGACATGATCAGCGGCGTGTGCCCGCTTTCGGTCAGCGAGATGATGGCCTTGACGCCCGGGAAATGGTTGGCCGCGTACATGGCGGCCAGCGCGATGGTCTCGTCGCAGCGCGAGAAGGTCTCGCCCAGGCGATGGTGCGACTTGGTCGAGGTGGGGTGTTTTTCGGCGCCCAGGCAGACGCGCGCCATGGCCTGCACCGTCTCGACCGGATACTGCCCCGAGGCGCTTTCGGCCGACAGCATGACGGCGTCGGTGTAGTCCAGCACCGCGTTGGCCACGTCGGACACCTCGGCCCGCGTCGGCATGGGGCTGGAGATCATGGACTCCATCATCTGCGTGGCCGTGATGACGACCTTGTTCAGCGTGCGCGCGTGCTGGATGATGCGCTTCTGGATGCCGACCAGCTCGGCGTCGCCCACTTCCACGCCCAGGTCGCCGCGCGCCACCATCACGCCGTCGCTGGCGCGGATCAGCGAGTCCAGCGCCTCGTCGTCGGCCACGGCCTCGGCACGCTCGATCTTGGCGATGATCCAGGCCTGGCTGCCGGCCGCCGCCAGCAGCGTGCGGGCCTCTTCGATATCGCTGCCATAGCGCGGAAACGACACCGCCACGTAGTCCAGCTCCATCTCGGCGGCGAGCTTGATGTCGACGCGGTCCTTGTCGGTCAGGCTGGGCGCGGACAGGCCGCCGCCGCGCCGGTTGATGCCCTTGTTGTTCGACAGCGGGCCGCCCACGGTCACGGTGGTGTGGACCTCGTCGCCCTCGACCCGGTCGACCACCAGCACCACGCGCCCGTCATCGAGCAGCAGCTCGTCGCCCACCCGGCAGTCCTGCACCAGTTCCGGATAATCGATGCCCACGATGCTGGCGGTGCCGGCCTCCTTGGGATGCGCGCGCGACAGCGTGAAAGGCTGGCCCACCTGGAGTTGCACCTGCTTGTCGATGAAGCGCGCGATGCGGATCTTGGGGCCTTGCAGATCGCCCATGATGGCCACGAAGCGGCCCTGGCTGGCGGCGATCTCGCGCACCAGCCGGGCGCGTGCGCGGTGGTCGTCCGCGCTGCCGTGCGAGAAGTTGAGACGGGCGACGTCCAGCCCGGCGCGGATCATGGCTTCGATGCGTTCCGGCGTCGAAGTCGAGGGTCCCAGGGTGGCGACAATTTTGGTGCGGCGCAGTACGGGCATGACGGTCCACTCTCGCTAAAACGACAAAAGCGTTATGGTACGCCGGCTGCGCGCGCGCAGGTATCATGGTGATCAGACAACCCCAACAGACCCGTCCGAACCCGTGAAAATCGTCATCGCCCCCGACTCTTTCAAAGAAAGCGTTTCCGCGCCCGACGCGGCCGCGGCCATCGCGCGCGGCGTCAAGCTCGCCTTCCCCGGCGCCCATACCGTTTGCATCCCCATGGCCGACGGCGGCGAAGGCACGGTCGAGGCCGTGCTCGCGGCCACCGGCGGCCAGGCCCGCCAGCAGACGGTGAACGATGCGCTGGGCTACAAGGTGGACGCGGACTGGGGCCTGCTGGCGGACGGCACGGCGGTGATCGAAATGGCCGCCGCCGCCGGCCTGGAACTGATTCCGCCCGCGCGGCGCGACCCGATGCGCGCCAGCAGCCACGGTGTGGGCGAGCTGATGCTGGCCGCCATGGACGCCGGCGCCAGCCGCATCATCCTGGGCCTGGGCGGATCGGCCACCAACGACGCCGGCGCCGGCATGCTGACCGCGCTGGGCGTGCGGCTGCTCGACGCCGACGGCCGCACTCTGCCGCCGGGCGGCGGCGCGCTCGGCAGGCTGGCCAGCATCGACGCCCGCGGCCTGGACCCGCGCCTGGCGCAGATCCGGATCGACATCGCTTCGGACGTGGACAACCCGCTATGCGGCCCGCAGGGCGCCTCGCACGTGTTCGGCCCGCAGAAAGGCGCCACGCCGGAACAGGTGGAAATCCTCGACCGGATGCTGGCGAACTTCGCCGACGTGTGCGCGCGCCATCTGGCGGCGGACCACCGCGACGACCCCGGCGCCGGCGCGGCCGGCGGCCTGGGTTTCGCGGCCAAGGCGTTCCTGAACGCCCGCTTCCGTCCGGGCGTGGAGATCGTGGCGGAACTGGGCGGCCTGGCCGCAGCGGTCGAAGGCGCCGCGCTGGTCTTCACCGGAGAAGGCCGCATGGACGCGCAGACCCTGCGCGGCAAGACGCCCGCTGGCGTAGCCCGGATCGCGCAGCGCGCCGGCGTGCCGGTGGTAGCGCTGGCCGGCTCGCTGGGCGCCGGCTACGAAGGCCTGCACGCGGCCGGCATCAGCGCCGCGTTCAGCCTGGCGCCCGGCCCCATCACGCTGCAACAGGCGCTGACGGACGCGGAAAAACTGCTGACCGAGCGCGCGCGCGACGTCATGCAACTGTGGATGGCGGCGCAGAAACGGATGTTGTGAGTGTTGCGGATGTCGTGGATGTCGTGGATGTCGTAGGATGGGTGCAGCGCGAGACATGTTGGACAAGAAACCAGGCGTCCCACGCGCGTAACCCATCAGCCGGCGAAAGCCGGCATTTGTTTGCTCGCATCGAAAAACGGCGGCTGTCGCCGCCTGATGGGTTACGCGCGTTGGAGACTTGAGTTCTTGGTTAAGCACTCTCGCGCTGCACCCATCCTACGCCCCCCGCGCAATATCCTTCACCATCACGCCGCCTGCAACACCCCCGCCTCGACCAGCGCGTCCGACAGGCGGATGTAGCGGTCCACCGAGATATCCTCGGCGCGGGCGGTGGGCGCGATGTCCAGCGCTTCCCATGGCACTTGCGCGGCCCAGTCGGCCAGCACCCGGCGCAGCATCTTGCGGCGTTGCGAGAACGCGCGCGCGACCACGGTTTCAAAAGCGCGTTCGCTGACCGGGCGCAGGCGCTCGGCCGGCAGCGGCACCATGCGCACGATCGCCGACACCACCTTGGGCGGCGGGTCGAAGGCCTCGGGCGGCACGTCGAACAGCTTGTGCATGCGGTAGCGCGACTGCAGCATCACCGACAGCCGGCTGAAGTCGCCCGAACCCGGCTGCGCCACCATGCGGTCGATCACTTCGCGCTGCAGCATGAAATGCTGGTCGCGCACGTGGTCGGCCCAGGTCATCAGATGGAACAGCAAGGGGCTGGAGATGTTGTAGGGCAAATTGCCCACGACGCGCAGCGCGCCGCCGAACTGGGAAAAGTCCACCGTCAGGGCGTCCGCCTCGACCACGGTCAGGCGGCCGGGTTCGAACTGCTTGCGCAGGCGGGCCGCCAGGTCGCGGTCGATCTCGACCGCGGTCAGGTGGTCCAGGCGTTCCAGCAGCGGCCGGGTCAGCGCCGACAGGCCCGGACCGATTTCGACCACGGTATCGCCGCGGGCGGGAGCCACCGCCCGGACGATGGACTCGACCACGCTTTCGTCGGTCAGGAAGTTCTGGCCGAAACGCTTGCGCGCCTGGTGCTGAGACATGTAAGGCCCGTAATGCGTTTAGCGGTTGTTCTGCTGGATCTGCTGCTGCTTTTCCAGGCGGTTGTCGATATACGCCTGCGCGCGCAGCTGCTCCAGCCAGTCTTCGAATGCGGGCTGGGCGCGGCGCTCGAACAGCACCTGGCGCGCCTTCATCCGCGCCACTTCGTCGGACGCGTCATGCTGGCGGCGCTCTTCGACCTGGATCAGGTGCCAGCCGAAAGGCGATTGGATCGGCGGGCTGATCTCGCCCGGCTGCAGCGCGTTCATGGCGGCCTCGAACGGGGGCACGGTTTCGCCCGGGTTCAGCCAGCCCAGCTCGCCGCCCTGCGGAGCGGTCGCGTCCTGCGAGTACTGGCGAGCCATGTCCTCGAACTTGGCGCTGCCGCTCACCAGGCGCTGGCGCACCTGTTCCAGGCGCTGGCGGGCCTGTTCGTCGCTCATGACGGTGGAGGTCTTGATCAGGATGTGGCGGGCGCGGGTCTGCACCACTTCGACCGGCCCCTGCTGCGCCGGCTGCGGGCGCGCGGCGGGCGCCGGCGCGGGAGCGGGCGCCGGGGCGCGGGCCGTGCGGGCCGGCGCCGGCTGGGCCGAGCCGCGGTCCATCACCTTGATGATGTGGAAACCGTTGCCGCTCTGGATCAGGCCGCTGACCTGGCCTTTCTGCAGATTGCTGATGGCCTGCACGAACAGGTCGGGCCAGCCGTCCAGCGGACGCACGCCCATGACGCCGCCCTGCAGCGCTTCGGGGCCGTCCGAGGACGCCGCGGCCAGGCTGGCGAAGTCGTCGCCGCGCTTGGCCCGCGCCAGCAGGCCTTCGGCCTTCTTGCGCAGCACCGCCAGCTGCTCGGGCGAGGAGCCTTCCGGCACCCGCACCAGGATCTGGGCCAGCGCGTAAAGCATCGGACCGGCAGGCGCCTGCGCCTGCTCGGGCGCAGGTTGCGGCTGCGCCTGGGGCTGCTGCGCCGCGGGCGCCGCGCCGAAGGCCGGATTGCGCCGCTGGTCCTTCAGGAAGGCGTCGACTTCCGCGTCGGAAATCACGATGGTCGAGTCCACCGCGCGCTGGCGCAGGCGGTCGGAGCGGATCTCTTCGCGCAGCGACTTGCGATAGGCGTCCCAGGTGATGCCGGATTTCTCGATCTCCTGGCGCAGCTGCGCCACGGTGATCTTGTTGCGCGCGGAGATGGCCTCCACGGCCTTGTCGACCTGGGCGTCGTCCACGCGGATGCCCATGCGGTCGGCCTCGTGGCGCTGCACGCGCTCCATGATGAGACGCTGCAGCACCTGATGCTGCAGCGTCTGGTCGTCGGGCACCTGGATGCCGCGCGCCTTCAGCTCGCCGCTGATGCGCAGGGACGCCTCGCGCAGCTCGCGCAGCGTGATCACGTCCTTGTCGACCACCGCGGCGATGCCGTCGACGAACTGCTCGCGTGGCGCCGCGGGAGCGGCGTTCTTCTGCGCGGCCGCTGTCTTCGCGCCGTTCTGTGCGGAGGCGGGCTTGGCGCCGTTGTTCGTGCCCTTGCCGTTCTGCTCGGCCGCATACGCGGCAGGCAAGCCGGCGCAGACGGCCAGCAGCAGTGCATTGCGGGAGAGGCGGCGCAAAGAGTGCAACCTACGCATCATTCATACCTTTCAAATGTGGTCCCGGTGGGTACAGGCGGCGTAATGCGCGAGTAGCCGGGGATGCTTCTGTTCAGCAGGTTCATCGGGTCGGTTCCCAGGGAACCCAGGCCGGTCAGCTCCAATTGCAGGAACACCGCGGAGTTGGCGTCCGTGGCCGACACGGCGTAGCGCTGGTAGACCACGCGGCCCACCCAGCAGCAATCCCCCTTGTACTCCAGGCCGGCGATGGCCTGCGTCACGCGGGGAGACTCGGTGGTGTTGGCGACCGTGCTGGAGGGACCGGAGCGCAAGGAGTAGTCGACCCGGCCCACGCCGTACCAGCGCTTGCTGAACGGCCACTGGAACGCCAGGCTGACCTGGTTCTGGCCCTGCGGCTGGTAGGCGACGCCCTGCTGGGGATCGCGCTGGTAGCGGTAGGACAGCGCCACGGTGGTCAGGCGCTGCGGCGTCCAGCGCGCGCTCACCAGGCCGCGCGACCAGTTGTTGTCGTACGGGTTGTACTGGGCCGCGACCTCGGTCGTCAGCGTATCGGTCAGGGCGGCGCTGGCGCCCACCAGGAAGTCCGAACGCACGTTCTCGCGCGGCGTCTCGCCGGGCAGCGTCACCTTCTGGTCGGCGAAATACAGGCGCTGCGCCACGGCCAGCGACATGCGCTCGAAACCGGTGTTGGCGTCCAGCCAGCGCGTGGTCAGCGCCGCGGTCAGCTGGTTGGCGTTGGAGATGCGGTCCCAGCCGCCGGTATAGATGTTTTCCTCGAAGGCCTGCGAGAAACTGAAGTCGGCCAGCGAAGTGTCGTACACCGGCATCTTGGACTGGTCGCGGTACGGCACGTACAGGTAGTACAGGCGCGGCTCCAGCGTCTGGGTCGAGGCCTTGCCGAACAGCGTGGTGTCGCGCTCGAAGATCAGGCCGGTGTCCAGCGACATGATAGGCACGGTGCGCGACTGCGAGCGCGGGTACCCCATCGACGTGGTCGCGTCGGGCGTCCCGGCGTTCAGGCCCAGCCAGTCGCGGCCATACCAGTTGGTCTGGTACTGCGTGTAGTTCACGCCCGCCTTGGGCACGATGAACCAGCCCGGCTTGACGATCGGATAGGACACCGTCGGATAGCTCTGCAGCCGGTCGCCCTGCGGGCCCTGGCGCACGCCGCCGACCTTGGGAATGCTGAAACGCACGGCGGTCGAGGTCCAGTCGACGTCGAAACCGCCCCAGTCGTAGCGCGCGCCGCGCAGGTACAGCTCGGGCACCTTGTCGTACGGCGGCGTCAGCGGCGCTTCGGGGTCCTGCAGCGTCTGGTACTTGTAGACCTGGGCGTACGCGCTCCAGTAAGTGGAGGCCCAGCCCACCCGCGCGCGCTGCGGCAGATAGGTGGTGGACGCCTGGTTCAGCCCCAGCTGGGAAATATCGCGGAAGTAATCGTCGTCCGATACCTTGGCGATGTCCCAATCCGTGTAGAAACCGTGGGAGAACTGCTGCTGGTGGCGCCACCAGTACATCCAGCGGTCGTCGCCGGTGACGTTGTCGTTGGGCAGGTAGGTGCCGTTCAGGGTGCCCGCGTAGGTGTACCCCATGTAGCGGAACTCGCCGCCCAGCTGCAGCCCGCGCTTGGAGAAATAGCGCGGCTGGATGGTCATGTCATAGTTGGGCGCCAGGTTCAGGTAGTACGGCAGCGAAATGTCGATGCCGCCCTGGCTGGTGGTGCCGTAGGTCGGCACCAGGAAACCCGACTTGCGCTCCTTCTTGACCGGGAAGGTCATGTAGGGCGAGGCCAGAATCGGGAAATCCTTGAAATACAGCACGCCGTTGCGCGCCACGCCTTCGTTCTCGTCGAAGTCCACGTCGACGGTCTTGGCCTTGATGTACCAGGACGGCGTCTCGCAGGCGCAGCCGCTGTAGGTCACCGTATGCAGCCGCATCTGCGACTTGCTGAAAATGTCCGCGTGCTCGGCGACCGCGAAGCCGCCGGTGGCGCCCATCCAGAAATTCGGCTTTTCGACCTCGCCCGAATACTTGTCCACGTTGAACTTGGCGTTCGGCCCGGTCACCAGGGTGCCGTCGCGCATCATGCGCGCGCTGCCCTGGACGTCGACTTCGCCCGTGTCCTTGCGGTAATTGATGCGGTCGCCCTTGATCACGCCGTCGATGCGGCGCACCTGCGCGTTGCCCGACAGGGTCAGGTCCGACTCGGGATCGCCCTCGATCGTGTCCGCTTCCATGAAGGCCGGGATGTCGTCGTCCGGCAGCCGGTGCATCCGCAGCCCGGGCGATGTACGCAGCACCGGCGCCTGCGTGGCCGACGTGGCGGCGGGAACGGCGCCCTGGCTGCCCTGAGCCTGGACGGCCCCGGCGGCCATGCCGACAGCGGAGAGGATCAACCAGCGAACCTTGCGCACGAGTGTAAACAGCCCTTTTCGACGATGGGGAAACCCGACACCGGCACCCACGAAGGGCCAATGCTAACGGAAACGAGCCGGTATTATAGAGAAGCCGCGCCACAGGCCCAGCCCCGGTTGCTCACGGCATGCCGGCCGCGCGCGCACGAAACACTTCTGCAATATTGCCTTTCTGATACGGATCTTTCTTGAAAAACGATCACGACCCCCGCCTGGAGCTGATCCGCAATTGGCTGGGCAGCCTGCCCGCCGCCCTGAATCTCGCCGTGGACACGCTGCGCCCGGCCTCGGCCGACGCCAGCTTCCGGCGCTACTTCAGGCTGGACGCCGGCGAGCGCACCCTGATAGTAATGGACGCCCCGCCCGAGCACGAAGATTCCCGCCCGTTCCTGCACGTGGGCCAGCTGCTGGCCGACGCCGGCCTGAACGTGCCCGCGGTGCTGGAAAAGAACCTGGACCTCGGCCTGATGCTGCTGACCGACCTGGGCGAGCAGACCTACTACCAGCGCATCCAGGCCGGACTGACCGACGCCCAGCTCCAGACGCTGTACCGCGAGGCCCTGGCCGCGCTGGTCCAGCTGCAGCAGGCCTCCACCGCCGGCCTGGGCGTCTACGACACGGCGCGCCTGGCCGAAGAACTGAAGCTGTTTCCCGAATGGTACGTAGGCCGGCACCACGGCGTCACGCTGGACGACAAGACCGCCAACGCGCTGGACAAGATCTTCGCGCTGCTCTCGGCCAGCAACGGCGGCCAGGCCCGCGTGCTGGTGCACCGCGATTACCACTCGCCCAACCTGATGGTCTGTGACCAGCCGCAGTACGGCCCCAATCCCGGCATCATCGACTTCCAGGACGCGCTGGCCGGCCCCATCACCTATGACCTGGCCTCGCTGGTCACCGACGCCCGCACTACCTGGGAAGAACCCCAGCAGCTGGACTGGGCCATCCGTTACTGGGAAATGGCGCGCAAGGCCGGCCTGCCGGTGGACGCCGACTTCGCCGAGTTCCACCGCGCCTACGAATGGATGAGCCTGCAGCGCAACCTGCGCATCCTGGGCGTGTTCGCGCGCCTGAACCATCGCGACGGCAAGGCGCACTACCTGGCCCACATGCCCCGGGTGAACGGCTACGTGCGCCAGGTCGCCCAGCGCTACGGCGTGTTCACGCCGCTGCTGCGCCTGCTGGACCAGCTGGACGACCGCCAGGTCACCGTCGGATACACCTTCTGATGCGGGCCATGATACTTGCGGCCGGCCGCGGCGAGCGCATGCGCCCGCTGACCGACCGCCTGCCCAAGCCGCTGCTGTCCGTGGGCGGCCAGCCGCTGATCGTCTGGCACCTGCGGCGGCTGGCCGCCGCCGGCATCCGCGACGTGGTCATCAACCATGCCTGGCTCGGCCACGAAATCGAACGCGCCCTGGGCGACGGCGGCGCCCTGGGCGTGCGCATCCGCTATTCGGCCGAGGCCAGCGCCCTGGAAACCGCCGGCGGCATCGCCCAGGCGCTGCCGCTGCTGGGCGACGCGCCCTTCCTGGTCATCAACGGCGACGTCTGGTGCGACTGGGACCCGGCCCGGGCGCCCGGCCTGGCCCGCGAGCTGCCGGCGGGCGGCGCCTGGCTGCTGCTGGCGGACAACCCCGTGCAGCACCCGGCCGGCGATTTCCATCTGGCGGCCGACGGCAGCGTCCATGCCCAGGGGGAACCGCGTTTGACCTTCGCCGGCATCGGCGTCTACCATCCTTCGTTATTCGCGGACATCGCCGCGGGCACGGCGGCGCCGCTGGCGCCGCTGCTCAGGCAGGCCATGGCCCGCGGCCTGGTGCGCGGCGCCCGCCACGACGGCCGCTGGACCGACGTCGGCACGCCGCAGCGGCTGGCCGACCTGGACGCCGAACTGGCCGGTACGGTCCGCTGATGTCCACATATTTCACAATATCAACGTGCGCAACCAGGATTGTCCGCGCACCCAACCGCCCGGGCTGACGGGGTATTCTTCTGCGTTTTGCCGCGCGCAAGGCGCGGGCAAAACCTCAGTCGGCACTCGCACAGCGGGCAATCACTACAGGAAGTTTTCTAGGAAATGGGGATGTTCGGAAGATCGCAACGGGCCGTGTTCAAGCCCTCCGTATACCAGCCGGGCCAACGCACGCGCCGCATGCCGCGCTGGCTGGTGCTGCTGCTGGTAGGCATAGCCCTGGGCGCGGGCGGCGTGCTCTTCCTGCAGACCAACTACGGCCCGCAACGGCTGACCGTCGAGCAATCCGAACAGCTGCACAGCGAACTGAGCGCGGCCAACCTCGAGCGCCAGCGCCTGCAAAGCCAGCTCGAAGAAGCCACGCAGCAGCGCGACGCCAACAAGTCCACCCATGAAAAGCTGACCACCGACCTGGCCGCGGCCCGCAGCAAGATCGAAACCCTGAACAAGGAGCTGGTCCTGTTCCAGGACGCCATGCCCGCCGACCCGCGCGGCGGCAACCTCGGCATCCGCTCGGCCACCTTCAAGCGCGCCCCCGGCCTGCTCGACTTCCAGGTCCTGGTCATGCGCGAAGACCGCCAGGGCGCTCCGTTCCAGGGCACGCTGACCTTCTCCATCCAGGGCACCTACCCCAACGGCCGTTCCGCCACCATCACGCCCGAAGGCGCTCCGGTGAACGTGGACCGCTACGACTACGCGATGGGCCAGCTCAAGCTGCCCGACGGCTTCACCTCCAAGGTCGTGACGCTGCGCGTCGTGGACGCCGCGCAGAAGCAGCACGCGATGCGCATCTACTACGTGCGCAACTGAACCGGCTCCGGCCACCGCCGAAACCCGCCCGACCGACGGCGGGTTTTTTTTCGCTCAGGCCCCGTGCGCCTTCGGCGCGGTCGCGCCCAGTTGCGCGGCGGCCTCGTCCATGAACTGCGCCATGCGCACGTCCAGCTCGGTCACCCCGCCGGCATCGTGGGTGGTCAGGATCACGTCCACCCGGTTATAGACGTTGGTCCATTCGGGATGATGGTTCAGCTTCTCCGCGAACATCGCCACGCGCGCCATGAAGCCGAACGCGGCGTTGAAACTGGCGAAGCGAAAGCGCTTCTCGATGGCGTCTCGCATCGCCACCGCCTGCCAGCCGGACAGCGCGGCGACCGCGGTATCGGTGCCTATACGGGCGGGAGGAAACATGCTCATGACGGACTCCTGAAAAAACAAAGGGCGGCCCCGCGCAACGCGCCGGCCGCCCGGAACACAGGAACAGGGGCCTAGGCCCGCATTACTGCTTCACTGCGTAAAGGTAGATTTCGACGCGCCGGTTCAGCGCGCGGCCTTCGGCGGTCGCATTGTCGCCGATCGGATCGTTGGGCCCGCGCCCTTCCACCGACAGCCGGCTGGCGGCCACGCCCTGCTTGCTCAGGTAGTCCGTCACGCTCTTGGCCCGGTTGACCGACAGGGTCTGGTTGTGAGCCAGCGAACCGGTGCTGTCGGTATGGCCGACCACCTTCGCCCGCAGTTCGGCATGCTGGTTGAGCGAGCGCGCCACGCTGTCCAGCACGGGCAGCAGGGCGGGCTTGAGCTGCGTCTTGTCGGTATCGAACGACACGCCGCTGGGAATATTGACCTTCAGGCTGCCGTCGGGCATTTCCACCACGTCGATCCCGAGCGAGGACGCGCCCGAATTCTGCACGTCTTCCTTGACGACCTTCCAGTTATAGCCGACCAGCCCGCCCGCCACCGCGCCGATGCCGGCGCCGATGGCCGCACCCTTGCCGTGCCCGATCAGCGCGCCTATGCCCGCGCCGATCGCCGCCCCGGCGCCCGTGCCCACGGCCGTATTGGTCTGCTGTTGCGTGGCGCATCCCGCCAGCAAGGCCCCAGATGCCGCAACAATTGCGATACGGTTGAATATTGTTCTTGAACGCATGGCAACCTCCACTTAGCCCATCGGTATGCCGGATCATTCCGGCCTGCCCATGCTAGCAAGCGCCACTGCGACAACAGGCAACATTTTGTATTGCCCGGCAGGACCGGTCACCCGGCGCTGAAACCGGCCAGCCACGGCAGCGCCGCCTCCAGCCGCGGCGACTCCAGCTCGGGCCGCGCCGCCCCTTCGGGCAAGGCCAGCCCCGCCCGGTTGTGCCAGTACGTGCGCAGCCCCACCTGGCGCGTGCCGAACATGTCGAAGCCCGAACCGGCGATGAAGGCCGCCTGCGCCGGCTCGGCCTGCAGACGCGACAGCGCCAGCGCATAAGGGCGCGGGTCAGGCTTGTAATAGCCGGCCTCCTCCGAGGTCACCACCACGTCCCAATCCACGCCCAGCAAGGCGGCGGCGCGCCGCCCCAGCCGGTTCGAGCAGTTGGTCACCACGCCCAGCCGGCAATGCGGACGCAACGCCGCCAACAACTCGCGCGCTCCGTCCCAGACCGGCAGGCCGTCCCATTGCGCCTCCAGCGCCGCCGCGGCCGAGGCCGGCAGGCCCACGGCGGCCGCAGCCTCCTCCACCAGCTGCTCATAGGGCCGATAGGCGCCGCAGCCATAAGTGATGCGCAAATATTCCGCGCGCCAGGCCCGGCCCGCGGATTCCGAGCCCGCGGCCCGGTTCCAGACCGTCCACGAATCGAGCAAGGCGGTCAGCAGGTCGAACAGCACCACACGGGGATAGGCGGATGGATGGGACATGCGGCGCGCTCTCCATAAAAGACAGAGGCCCACTATAAATATCGCCGCGCGCTCCATGGTGAACCGCGGGTTTAGCCACGATTAAGTCGCAGCTTAATGCGGCTCAGACGCCCCGCACGATTTCGTAAAACTGCGGGTCGGGCTCGCCGTCGAAAATGCTTCGCCCCAGCATGCGCAGTTCCGCCTGCGTCGGACTGTGATGCATGTCCATGAACGTCTTCTTGCTCGCATGCTCGATCAACCCGACGTACTGCCCCGCGCTGACCGGCTCCAGCAGCGTGCGCCGTACAAACCCCGGAAAGCTCGACAGCCGCCGGTTGGACTCGTCGAACCACGCAAGAAAGGCCTCCTCCTTGCCTTTCTTGATTTCCGGAAAGTAGATCAAATTGACGAACACGATGCCTCCCGATGTGCCGCGCGGACCGTTGCAACCCATGGTATCGACATGGACAGCCCGGAATCCTTGACTCCCATCAAGCGCGCGGAATGCCGGGCCATGGGAAAACCCGGATATGTTCACGGCGCGTCGCAGCCCGCCTCCAGCCATTGCCGCTCGAAGGCATGGCGGTTGTCCTGCAAGCCCTGCCTGGCCAACTCCCGCTGGGAGCGCGACATGGAACCCGGCGGCACCACCCGGTTGGCTTCATTGCCAGGATTGTTGCGCGCCTGCTCGATCTTGCGCTGCAAGGCCTTGCAATGCTTCCGCGCCCCCTCATCCTGCGCCTGAAAGATAGAACCCGTGTCCCGCGACGACGGGGCAGGCGTCGGCTGCGCATGCGCAAACGGCAAGAACGCCAGCAGCGCCAACGCGCCGGAGAAGTGATGAAGAAAACTCATAAAACCAACCAATGGACCCCGAGGACCGCGAAGCACCATGCACCGCCTGCAGGTGCCGCCGACCAGGCGACGAGGAGAGAATGGGAAGCCGTTACCCTCTTTCAGTATCGATGTTTCGGCATTGATCTCTATCAATTCTGGCGGACCGGGACTTGTTGCTTGCTGGCCGGATTCCCCGTACGCCAAAACCCGCTGCGCCCCGCCACCTGTCGGCGACAGGGTCGAATTTGGCACATTTTCGGGATCGGGAGGACGGACGGCGATGGATGCGAGAGAAATAGGACGCAGTCGGTCTCTACTACATGCCAGCCGCTGATCTACGCTTCGCAAGACGCTTGGTATCCGGGTTCATTGGGTGGCTCCAACATGAGGTGGATTCAGTATCTGCAGCAGGGTTTCATAGAAGTAGAGAGCCAACGCTACGATCTCATGCACATGCATGGCCCCGTCTTGGAGCTTGCCATCGCAGCAACGCCGCGCTATCGGGCCTTACTGTTGCGTATCCAAGTGGAATTCACCTCGCATTGCGTATCGTTCGGACCTAAAGCAGGCCAGGCCCTCGATTTCGACGTCCTCGGCCAGGACCGCCGAATTCTCGACCATCGAAACGTAGCTCGCGCCTTTTGCTTCGATCGCTACCGCTGGTCGCTGTCCCTGCCCGACCTGATCCGCACCATCGAGCGCCACGACTGCAACTTCACCGGCCAGGGAAACTGGCTGGTTATCCGGGCCATCGACGATCAGGGCCGGGAGGTGGACTATGAGATTTACTTCCGCCTGCGCCGCCTGGGCGAGCACACACTGCGCATGGTGGTCGAAAGCGCCTACGTTCGCGCACCCGGTTCACCTGGTCCGGGCATTCCCCATGCACGCAAAGGCCGGATACGGTTTCAGGTGATGGCCGCCAAGATCGCCCGCGGAGAGCCGCTGCGCGACCCGGGCCGCAATCGGCGTTGATTCGCAAGCCAGAAAAGGTGAGGCCCCGTAGAACGGGGCCTCATGTGTCGCGGGCGCTCTTTGAAATACCAGCACGGCTGGATCCTGTTGCCAGGAGGCAGATAGACGCCTTCTCAGGCCCCGGTTCATCTATCTGTGAACAAATTACCCATTTCTGGGTAAGAAATCAACCCTGGCGGTGCCGAAGAACACGCGCCGGAAATGAAATCGGGCACCCCAGCTGGGGTGCCCGATCTCGAATCTTGGTGGTGGGCTGTGAGTGGCTCGAACACTCGACCTACGGATTAAGAGTCCGCTGCTCTACCAACTGAGCTAACAGCCCTTGCAATCCACACAACCCCGAAGCTCGTTCAGCGATGCGTGCAGTGCGAAGAAGAAAGATTATATGCAGCTTTTTTGGTTTGTGCAAGTCAGCGGCAAAAAAATCTGGCGACTCGCGCGTCAGGCTGCGTAGCCGCCGTCGACCGCCAGGCTGGCGCCGGTGACGTAGCGGCCGTCGGGGCCGGCCAGGAACGAGACCATGCCGGCGATGTCGCGGGTTTCGCCGTAGTGCGGCAGGGACAGGGTGGCGACCAGGGCGTCGGCGCGTTCGCCGTTGGCGGGGTTCATGTCGGTGTCGATCGGGCCGGGGTGCACGACGTTGGCGGTGATGCCGCGCGCGCCCAGGTCGCGGGCCAGGCCCTGGGTCAGGCCGACCAGCGCGGCCTTGCTGGCGGCGTACAGCGCCACGCCGGGGCGGCCGGCGCGCTCCACCAGGCAGCTGCCGATGTTGATGATGCGGCCGTTGTCGGGCATGGACGCCTGGGCCGCCTGGATCGCGACGAACGGCGCGCGGACGTTGATGTCCATGGTGCGCTCGTAGTCGTCCAGGCTGGCTTCGCCGATGACGCCCGCCAGGAAGACGCCGGCGTTGTTGACCAGCACGTCGATCGGGCCGAGTTCGGCGATGGCGCGTTCGACGGCCTGCTTGACGGCGGCGGCGTCGGCGGCATCGGCCTGGATGGCGCGCACGCGGCGGCCGTCGGCGGACAGTTCCTGGGCCAGCGCCTGCGCGGCGGCGGCCGAGGAGGCGCTGACGTAGGTGAAGGCCACGTCGGCGCCGTCGGCGACGAGGCGGCGCACGATGGCGGCGCCGATTCCGCGGCTGCCGCCGGTGACGAAGGCGATTTTTCCAGTGAGCTTGTGCATGACGGGATCCATATTTGTAGTGATCGGTACAAATATCTTCGCCGAACGGATGACCGGGCGTCAATGATTTTTTTATCGACCGACACAAAATTTACGCCGCGGGTAAAATCCCGGTCATGGCAGAACGTGGGCGTCCTCGTAACTTCGACCGGGCCCAGGCCTTGCGCAAGGCCATGGATGTGTTCTGGTCGAAGGGATATGAAGCGGCATCGCTGGCCGATCTGACGGAAGCGATGGGCATTAACTCGCCCAGTCTTTATGGCGCTTTCGGCTCGAAGGAAAGCCTGTTCCGCGAAGCGGTGGAGCTGTACCGCGAGACCGAGGGCGGCGCGGGCCGGCGCGCGCTGCAGGACGCGCCGACGGCGCGCGCGGCCATCGAGGCCATGCTGCTGGCCTCGGCCGAGCGCTTCACCGCGCCGGGCCATCCGCACGGATGCATGATCGTGCTGGGCGCGCCCGCGGGCTGCGTGAACCACGCCAGCGTGGGCGATTTCCTGAGCGACAGCCGCCGCGAGATGCAAGGCCGCATCCTGGCGCGCCTGCAGGCCGGCGCCGCCGCGGGCGAACTGCCGCCCGACGCGGATCTGAAGGCCCTGGCCGCGTTCTACACCACGGTGCTGCACGGCATGTCGATCCAGGCGCGCGACGGCGCGAGCCGCAAGACCTTGCAGGCGGTGGCGCGTCAGGCCATGTGCGCCTGGGACGCGCTGACCGCGACGCCCGCCTGAGTCCCCTTCTCCGTTATTTCTTGCCCGGCGCCGGCGCCTTGGGCGGCTTGCGCATCTGTTCCAGCAGCGGGCCGCAGGCGTTTTCTTCGTTGGCGCTGGGCGCGATCAGGGCCAGCAGGCCGGCCGCCGGCGTCAGCAGCACCCCCAGGGCCACCATGCCGGCGCCGCGCGCGGCCAGCGGCAGCGCGTGCACGCCCACGTCCGGCGAACCGAAGGTGCCCTTGACATACAGCGGCGAACGCAGCGAGAAGATGCGAAACCCCTTGCTGTCCGGCGTGACGTCCATGTTCAGCGTTTCGTTCTTGAAGTCGGCCGTGCCGGTGATGCTGATCAAGGCGTTTTCGGTGTCGAACACGAACACGCGCGGGGTCATGACGCCGTTCTTCATGGCCAGGTCGGCGGCGCCGCAATTGATCTTCACTTCGTCGTCGCCGAACAGCTTGGAGACGACGTAGTTGGCCACGTTCAGCCCGGCGATCTCCATCAGGCTGCGGCTGATGACGCCGTCGTTGACCAGCATCTTGACGTCGCCGGTGGCCGAGCCCAGCAGCGCGGCGACCGAGTTGCCGGTGCCGCTCACCGCCATGTCGCCGTTCAGTTCGCCCAATGTCTTCTGCATGGCGGGCGTGGCGGGAAAGAGCTGCTTGAGCCGCAGGCGGCGCGCATGCAGTTCCACGCGGCCGGTCAGCGGCGCGCCGGCGCCGTCGAGGCGGACCGTGGAATTGATGCTGCCGCCGGCCATGCCGAAGCGCAGCGGGTCCAGCGTGAGCTTGCCGTCCTGCAGGATCACGTGGACGCTGAGGTCGGACAGCGGCAGCTTGCTGTCGTGCACGATGCGGCCGGCCTCCAGCGCCACGTCGGCGTCCATGTCGCGCCAGCGGTCGGTGCGAAAAGCCTGGGTGGGCAGGACCTTGCCGCCCTTGGGCTTGGCCGGCGCGTCCTTGGATTTGTCGGTTTCGGCGCCGGCGACCTTGCCCGAAGGCACGCCGATCAGCGGCCCCAGGTCGGCCATGCGCAATTGCCTGGACGACAGCTTGCCGGTCAGCTTGGGCCGCGGCGCGCCCAGGGCGAAAGCGATGTCGCCGTGCAGGTCGCTGTTGCCGACCTTGCCGTTGAAGCCCTTGTAGTCGAACACCGCGCCGCCCGGGTTGCGCAGCTTGGCGACCAGGTGGCCGTCGGTCGAGTACGGCGGCGTGTCGGGCAGGGTGACGCCGGTAAGCGGGTACAGCTGGGCCATGGAGGCGCCCGACAGCTTGAGCCGCAGGTCCAGCGCGCCCAGGTTGGCGGGGTCGGTCAGGGTGCCGGCCACGGCCGCGCGGGTGCCGCCTATGGTCACGTCGGCCTGCACCGGGAAGGGCTGCTTGTCGTCCTGCAGCGCCAGCATGCCGCCGACCTTGCCTTCGCCCTTGGTGGCCAGGCCCTTGTACTTGCCCGCCACCTTCCAGCCGAAGACGTAGTCGCGCGGCGCGGCCTTGGCGTCCGCTTCCTGCTTGTCCGGCTCGCCGGCGAAAGCCGCGCCGGCCACGTCGGCGAACGGCACGGGCTTGCCCAGGGGGTCCACCTGCACGGTCAGGTCGGCCTTGAGGATTTCGTCGACCAGGCCGACGCGGCCCTTGTCGAAACCGATTTCGTTGATGTCCAGCACCCAGGGCGAGGGTTCGCCGGTCTCGGGCAGGGTGAATTCCCAATTGGCGCGGCCGTCGGCCAGCCGTTCCAGGTCGGCGGCGGGCTCGGTCAGCTGGATGCGGCGGATGACCACGCGCTGGCGCAGCAGCGGCAGCGGCGCCAGGCTGAATTCGCCGCGCTTGAGGGTGGCGAACTGCGGCGCCTTGGCCCAGGGCGCGTTGCCCACCGAGATGTCGTTGGCGATGATGCGCGGCCACGGCACCCAGGCACGCCAGCCGCCTTCGTCGGGCTGGCGCTCCCACTTGACGGCGAGATCGCCGTTGATGGCGAAGGGGCGTCCGATCGCGGCGCTGACCCGTTCGTTGATCATGGGCCGGGCGCGGTTCCAGTCGAAAGTGGCGATCCCTACCGCGAGTATCGCCACGAGGAGCCCCGCTGCCCCTACAATCCCGATCGCTATTTTTCTTGAGCGCGTCATGGTCTTGATCCTTGCCGTTGCGGCCGGCCTACCGCTGCCGGCTTACGCTGCCCTTTAAGGGTAGCGCGCCCGGCAGCGCCCTTCGGGCCTACCGGCCCCATAATGTATGCGGATCTTTCCATGGCGAAACGCCCCTGCGGCGACGCAAGTCGCGTCTCGTCCGGCGTTTGCGCAGCAGGAAGCGTGCCCGCGGGCGAAGCGGGCGGTTACAAAATGAAGTCATGCCGCATACCCGCGGCGGGTGAATTTTTGGCGTCGGCATGGTTCAAATGTCCCAACCCTGGCGCCGTCCGGCCCCGCACGCCGTTTGGCTGATTAACCTGGAGGCCCGATGCGGCATTCGACCTTGATTTTCGTGGCGGCGGCGTTCGCGCTGCTGACGCTCAGCCGCCTGGCGCTGGCCGCGTGGCAGTACCGGCGCGTGCGCAACGCCCGGGGCCTGCTGCCGCTGCTGCTGGGCGGGCTGCGCATCGACGCGCACCAGATCGCGGTGCTGGCGGCGCTGCCGGCGGTGCTGTCGCCGCTGCTGGGTCATATACCGCTGGCCGCCACGCTGGCTGGGTACTGGTATCTGGTCGCGTTCGTGCTGCTGGCCTTCCTGGAGGTGGCCACGCCGCCCTTCATCCTGGAATACGATTCGCGCCCCAACCGCCTGTTCGTCGAATACCTGAAGCACCCGCGCGAGGTCTCCGGCATGCTGTGGCGCGGCTACAAGACGGCGCTGCTGGGCGGGCTGGCCGCGCTGGCGCTGATCGGCTGGGCCGCTTACGGATTGTTCGGCCACGCCCGGCCGGACGCGCCGCTGACCTGGTGGCAGATGCCGCTGGCCAGCCTGGCGATCCTGGCGCTGGTGATCCTGGCCATCCGCGGCACCCTGGGCCACCGCCCGATCAACCCGTCCTCGGTGGCCTATTGCTCGGACGGCATGCTCAATACGCTGGCGCTGAATTCGCTCTACAACGTCTTCTATGCCGTCTACAGCATGAAGAACGAGAAGTCGGCCTCGGCCGTCTACGGCAACATGGACGACGACGAGATGCACCGGCTGGTGCTGGCGCAGGCCGGCCTGCCCCACCCTCCGGCCAACGCCGACTATCCCAGCCTGCACCGCCAGCCCGCCAGCCGGCAGACCGCGCGCCCGCTCAACCTGGTGATCATCCTGGAGGAAAGCCTGGGCGCGCAGTACAGCGCCGCGCTGGGCGGGGCCAACCTGACGCCGGAGCTGGACGCGCTGGCGCGCGAGGCCTGGGCCTTCACCCGGGCCTACGCCACCGGCACGCGCTCGGTGCGCGGGCTGGAAGCGGTGACGACCGGCTTCCTGCCCACGCCGGCGCAGGCCGTGCTGAAGCTGCCGCGCTCGCAGCGCGGCTTCTTCTCGCTGGCCGACCTGCTGGGACGCCACGGCTACCATTCGCGCTTCATCTATGGCGGCGAATCGCACTTCGACAACATGAAGGGCTTTTTCCTGGGCAACGGCTTCCGGGAGATCGTGGACCGCGCCGACTTCGTCGAACCCGCGTTCGTGGGCACCTGGGGCGCCTCGGACGAGGACATGTTCAACCAGCTGGACCGGCTGCTGCGCGCCGACGCGGACCGGCCCACCTTCACGCTGGCCTTCAGCGTATCCAACCATTCGCCCTGGGAGTACCCGGCCGGACGCATCCAGACCGACGGCAACCCCGCCACGGTGGAAAACACGGTGCGTTATGCGGACTGGGCGCTGGGCCGCTTCTTCGAACGCGCCAAGGCCGCGCCCTACTGGGAAAACACCGTGTTCCTGATCGCCGCCGACCACGATTCGCGGGTCTTCGGCGCCAGCCTGGTGCCGGTGCGGCACTTTCACATCCCGGCCGTGATCCTGGGCGCCGGCATCGAAGCGCGCCGCGACGACCGCCTGATCAGCCAGGTCGACCTGCCGCCGACCCTGCTGTCGCTGATCGGCGTGGACACCGAACATCCGATGATCGGCCACGACCTGACCCGCAGTTCTCCCGGCCGGGCCATCATGCAGTACGACAACACCTATGGCTACCTGAAGGAAAACGAGCTGCTGGTGATGGCGCCCAACAAGACGCCGGTGCAGTACCGCTACACCGCGCCCGAAGACTACGCGCCCGTGGCGCTTGACCCCGCCCTGGCCCGCGAGGCGCTGGCGCATGCGCTGTGGCCGAGCTGGGCTTACCGGGAAGGCCGCTATTGCCTGCCCGGCGCCGTCGTACCCGGACCGCCCCCCTGAGCCGCTAGGCCGGCCGCTTGAACGCCTTGCGCGCCCGTTCGCTGGCCGCGTGGCAATGGCAGCCGGGGCTGTGGTCGTTCACCATGCCCACGGACTGCATGAACGCATAGACCGTGGTGGGCCCCACGAACTTCCAGCCCAGCTTCTTCAAGGCCTTGGACAGCGCGTCCGATTGCGCCGAGGTGGATGCGCCATAGGTGGACGGCGCGCCGGGCGGGGCTTCGAAGCGCCACAGGTAGGCGCCCAGCGAGCCTTCGCGCTCGATCATTTCCAGCGCCCGGGCGGCGTTGTTGATGACGGCTTCGATCTTGCCGCGATGGCGCACGATGCCGGGATCGGCCAGCAGCGCCTGCACTTCCTTTTCGCCGAAGCGCGCCACCCTGGCCGGATCGAAACCGGCGAAACCGCGGCGGAACGCCTCGCGCTTGGCCAGGATGGTGCGCCAGCTCAGCCCGGACTGGAAACCCTCCAGGCAGAGCTGTTCGAACAGCGCGCGGTCGTCGGCTTCGGGGCGGCCCCATTCGGTGTCGTGGTAGGCCATGTATTCGGCCGAGGTGTCGACCCAGCCGCAACGGGCCAGGCCGTCGGGGAATTCGGTTTTAGCGTTCAATTCGGGCTCCTGCGTTCGGCCTCAGATGCTACCGCAGCGGGCGCGAAAAAACCGTGGCGGGCGGGGCGCCTCTCCAGCTAATATTTGCACCCCGCCCGGGTTTTCGCCCCACTCGCGCCATGTCCCTGCTCGACTCCTCCCTCATCACCTTCGTCTCCCCCGCCGTCCTGGCCGGCGACGACCCGGCCGCCAATCCGTGCCTGGACTGCGGCGCATGCTGCGCGCATTTCCGGGTTTCGTTCTATTGCGGCGAACTCGCCGGCGAGAGCGGCGGCCAGGTCCCTGTCGAGCTGGTGACCCAGATGAGCCCGCTGCGCGCCTGCATGAAAGGCACCGAAACCGGCGGCGGCCGCTGCATCGCGCTGCGCGGCGAACTGGGCCAGCCCGGCATCCATTGCACCATCTACGAAAACCGCCCCACGCCGTGCCGGGAATTCGACATCTGGATGCCCGACGGCTCGCCCAATCCGGACTGCCAGCGGCTGCGGCTGGCGATCGGCCTGGCGCCGGTGCCGCCGCGCCCGGACGCCGAGAACGACCCGCAAGGGCCGATGCACCCCAACCAGCCGGCCGCGGCCTGAGCGCCCGTCTTTACCCGCGCCCGGCCAGGTAGCGGGTGGGCGTGGCGCCGAACGCCGCGCGGAAGCTGCCGATGAATGCGCTGGTGCTTTCGTATCCCACCGCCAGTCCGGCCTCGGTGACCGAACCGCCGCGGCACAGCAATTCCAGCGCGCGCAGCAGGCGGGCCCGTTGCCGCCACTGCCCCAGCGTGACGCCGGTTTCATGGCGGAAGCGCCGCATCAGGGTGCGCGAAGACATATTGAGCCGCTGGGCCCATTCGTCGATACCGGCGGTGTCGTCCGGGGTGTCGAGCAGCGTATGGGCCAGTTCCTGCAGGCGCGGATCGGTCGGCATGGGCAGCGGCACGGGTTCGTGCTCGCGCTGCCTCAGTTCTTCCAGCAGCACGTCGAACAGCTGCGCCTGGTAGGCCGGCGGCACCGCTTGCGCGTCGGGCCCGGTGAAGCGGTCGATCAGGGCCTCGATCAACCTGGACGACGGCCACGACCGGCAGACCGGCGGCAGGCGCCCGCAGGCGTCGCGCCGCACGTACAGGAAGGATCCGCGCGCCTCGCCGAACCAGCGCGCGCCATGCTGCACGTCGGGCGGAATCCAGCCCAGGCTGCCCGGCATCACCGTCCAGACCTCGGCGCCGGCCTGCACCACCACCAGGCCGGCGTGCACCAGCACCAGCATGCCCTCTTCATGGACGTGCTCGGGCACGGCGATGCCTTTGGATTCGCGCGGGCCATGGACGTTGAACGGCGTCAGCAATACGTCCGGCAAGGAAGGAACGGTGGCGACGTGGAGCATGGTTGGCAGGTTTGAGCTACAGGTTGACGGTTTCCGGCGAGCGGGAGTTTTTGAAAATGTACATCATTCTCATCAACGACTCCCGACCGAGATATTCCCATGGACCACACACCGTTGCGCCATGCCGGCATCAAAGCCACTTTCCCCCGGATGAAAATCCTGGACATTTTCCACCAGTACGCCGGCCTGCACCTGAGCGCGGCCGACGTCTACCGCTACCTGATTTCCGACCGCAGCAACATCGGCCTGGCCACGGTTTATCGCGTGATTACGCAACTTGAAGCCGTCGGCCTGCTCAAACGGACTCAGCTCGACACGCACACCACCGTGTACGAGCTCAACGACAAGGGGCATCACGACCACCTGGTCTGCACGCATTGCGGCCGCATCCTGGAGTCCAGCGACCCCGCCATGGCGCAGCTGGTCAGAAAGATCGCCAAGCGCAGCGGCTTCCTGCTGGATTCCTACAGCCTGGTGCTGTATGGCGCCTGCGGCTGCCGGCGCGATGCCCCCACCCCACTACATGGAGCCTTCGAATGAATCCAGAACAGTTTCGCTTCCACGACCTATCCCGCTTTCCCATCGTCACCTCGAAGCACGCCGGCGCGCCGGCCGGCTATTCGGCCGACTGGATACGCGAGATGGAATTGCTGGTGGACAATCCCCGCCCCTTCGTCATGGTGGTGCCCGACATGCAGCACGAAGCCGGCCAGGACGACCGCAAGGCCATGATCGAATGGCAGACCGTGAACATGCCGCGCCTGAAGGCCCGCTGCCGGGCGTTCATCGCGGTGGAAAGCAACGCCGAGATGCTGGGCAAGCTGCGCCAGCGCAGCGAGAAAATGACGCGCGCTTTCGGCCTGCCGTTCCTGGCGGTCGCGACCCGGGACCAGGCCACGCAGTGCGCGCGCGAACTGCTCGGCCAGAGCGGGCCGGGCGGCTTCATCGTGGACTGACCGCCCGCCGTCTCAATCGAGCGAGATGTTGTTGGCGCGGATGACCTTGCCCCAACGCGCCGCTTCGGCGCGCGCCAGCGTCTTGAAGGCCTCGGGCGAGCCCAGCAGGGGTTCGAAGCCGAAGTCCGTGAAACGCTTGACCACCGCGGGAGAAGTCAGCGCCGCGTTCAAGGCCAGATTCAGCCGCGCGACGACGTCCTGCGGCAGGCCCGCCGGGCCTAGCAGTCCCTGGAACGCGAAGACTTCGGCGTCCGGCACGCCCAGTTCCGCCAGCGTGGGCACGTTGGGCAGCAGCGGGGAACGCGCCTTGGAGCCGATGGCCAGCGGCCTGACCTTGCCCGCCTTGATGATCGAGCCGCCCGACGCGAGGTCCAGGAACATCACCGGCACCCGGCCGCCCAGCAGGTCCTGCATGGCCGGGGCGGCGCCCCGGTAGGGCACGTGGGTCATGCGGGTGCCGGTCTGGCGCTGCAGCAGCTCCATGGCCAGGCGGTGCGACGATCCATGTCCGGGCGACGCGTAGTCCAGCTTGCCCGGGGCTTCTTTCGCGATGGCCAGGAAAGCCTTGAAGTCCTTTGCCGGAAACTCCGGGCTGGCCACCAGCACCAGCGGAAACTTGCCGATGGCGCCGATATAGGTGAAGTCGTTTTCCGGACTGAAAGACAGCTTCTTGAACAGGTGCTCGTTGAAGGCCAGCACGCCGCTGCCCGTGGACATGATGGTGTAGCCGTCGGGCTTGGCGTGGGCCACGTATTCCGCGGCAATATTGGTTGCGCCTCCGGGCCGGTTCTCCACGATGATCTGCTGGCCCAGCATGGACCGCATGGCCTCGGCCAGCGTGCGCGCCAGGGTGTCTGAGCCGCCGCCGGCGGAGTACGGCACCACCCACTTGATGACCTGGTTGGGATAGGTGCCCTGTGCGCGGGCCAGCGGGGCGGCGGCCATGGCCGTGACCGCGAGCGCTTCAAGAAAGTGGCGTCGGTTCAAGTCTGTCTCCTTGGCTAGTGCGGCCAACATGCGCGGGAGACTCGACCTGGCCGGTCGTCCGTCGGCGCGCCGCGATACTGGCTCGCGCCCATTCTGCAGAAAATCCCATGCCAATAAGTCCTGTTGGCATAGGACAGGATTTCCCGCGATGGCCGACGGCGTTCCGAAGCCTACGAATAGCTCAACCAGTCGCTGCCGTCCGCGAGCACCGACTCGACGGCGCCCATTATCCCCAGGAAAGGATGCGCCTCTCCCTCCCTGGTCTTGCACAGGGACAAATCGGAATGCGCGCAGTTCAGCAGAAACTGCGGGGCGCCTGCCATGGTAGGCACGCGCAGCAGCAAGGGGCCTTGTTCCAGCCACTTGCGGCCGAAGGCGCGGGTGACGCCGAGGTCGTGCGGCCAGAAACGCGGCGGCTCGGGACTGGCGATGCAGCGCGCCGGGACCTGCACTTCGAGCAGGCGATAGCCGCGCGGAAGTTCGTCGGGACGTCGAACCTCGACCAGGGCCAGGCGCGCGAGCAACGCGGCGACGGGAGACGCATCCAGCACGATGACCGGCGCGCCGGCGTGGGTCCAACGGCTCGCCAGGGGCGCCGTGCCGATCAGCGCGTCGCGGTTGCTCAAGCGCCAAAGTGTCGTCATATCAAGTTGCCTTCGTCGATCATGATCAGCCAACGTTCGAGCAAATCCGCTTCTCTCGCGGTGCGCGCCGAGTCCAGCGGCGCGCGGCCTTGCAGGCGGACCTTGGGCTGGTCCAGCCAGGCGCGGGCCGCGTCCCGATCGCCAAAGACCAACTCGGCCAGCCAGACGACGCGCAAGCCCCGGTACAGCGCGACGACATACTCGCGGCTCATCGCGGCGGGCCCGGGTTGGGGCAACAGCCGCGCCAGGCGTTCCGGCGTGAGGCTGTCCCGGAGGGCGTCGAGCAGCGCCGGCCCGATGGCGACGGACCTGGGCGAGCTGACATAGCCCAGCGACGCCCGGATGCGCTGGTTGAGCCGGACGCGCGCGCCCTGCCCGGCATCGTCCTTATTGAACGGCCACCGGGGATGGAGGGGGGCTCGCCGCGCTGACTGCTGGATGAGATGCCGCCTCGAAAGCGGCGTTGACTTCCCCGCCATCGATACTGACTGTTCCGCCATTGATCAGACCCTCCAGATAGGCGCGCGCGGCTTGCTGCTGGCGCTGGGTGCGCAACGCGGCGCGCAGTTGATCTTCCACTTGCGCCAGAGGTTGCGCCTGCGCTTCGCGGACGTCCACGACTTTGACGATGTGGATGCCGCCGGGCAGCTGGATCGGATCGCTGACCTCGCCTTCGGCCATTTTCTGCACGACTTCGCGCAGGCCCGGGATCAACTGCTGCAGCGCCATTTCGCCGCTGTCTCCGCCTTTTTCCGCGGTGGTCTTGTCTTGCGAGTACTCGCGCGCCAGGGCGGCGAAATCCGCTTTCTCGGCGCGGGCGCGCTTGACCAGATCGGCGGCCTGCTTGCTGGCGCGCGCCACGGCCTGCCCGTCGGTATACGGCGCGGCCAGGTAGATCTGACTGATGCGATAGCGCGCCGGCACGGTCAGACGCGCCTTGTTCTGATCGTAGGCGGCCTGCAGTTCCTGCCGGGAAGGGTAGTCCGCGGGCGGTTCGCTGACAGAGTCCAGATAGGTTCGCAGCACGACCTGATCGCGGGTCAGTTCCAGCGCGCGGCGAATCTCCGGGCGGCTGGCCCACCCCTGGTTGCCGGCTTGCGCGATCAGGGCCTTTTCGGCCAGGCGCGCGCGCAGCCACTGGTCCAGCGAGGCCCGGTCCGCCTGCAGCTGCGTCCGTTGCTCGATGGTCAGGCCGCGCAGGACGTCCTCGATGTCGGCCCGCGAGATCGAGACCTCGCCCAGCGTGGCGACAGGCTTGTCCGCAGGCGTCGCGGTCTGCCTGGCCGCCGGCGTCCCGTCGGCGCTGGCCTGCGCGGGTGCGGCGGCTTTTTCCGACGTTTTGGCCTGGGCTTCGCTCTTGTCGCCGCAGGCGCCCAGCAAGACCACGCTCAAACCCGCTGCCGCCACCGCGCGCAAGATATTGCATTCGTTCATAAACGTTCTCGAAAAGGACTGATCACGATCACGCGACGGCTTCCTGCGCCGCGTGGCTGGCCGCTCCCCCCTCTTCCTGCGCCGCGGCCCCGGCCGCCTCCGGCTGCTGCCCGCCCTCCTGCCGAACATACTGGCGCAGGAACATCAAGAACTCCTGCAGCAGGCGGTCCCACAGTTCGATCATGGCGCGCAGGTGGTTCTGGCTGACGCCGCCGGCGACGACCACGTCCATTTCCAGCACCAGGAAGGAGCCGCCCTGCACCGTCAGGCACGCAAAACGCTTGCCCACGTTCCATGAGTCCACCAGGTCGTCAGGCAGTTCGCCCTGTACGTGCAGCGCACACCTGAACGTGTAGTCGACGAACTCGCCCTCCTTCGGCCCGGGGTTACCGAAACGCACGGAAAATCCCGTCCCTTGGCTGGCGCTCAGCAACTGCACCGCGCCGTTCTGATCGGAACGGCTCACTCGCAGGCCGGCGTCTTGCAGCAGCGCGGTCAGGCTGTCGGCCGTGACGGTCTGAATGAGAGAAGTGCTGTCAGTCATTGTGTGTTGCTTCCATGTAAGAAAAATGAAAACTCAATCCGCGGGCCTGGATTCCGCGGCGGCCGGCGGCTGGCGCGCGTCTCTAATGAACTTCGCGTCGTACAGCTTGTCGCCATAGGCCTGGGCCTGCTCGTCGAACAGGACTCGCGCCTTGCCGGCAAAGGGCTGCCGGATCTTCAGCATGTCGCCCGTGCCGAACGACTCGTAGGCCGCCAGCAGTTCTTTGCCGGCGGCATACATATCGGCGTTCTTGCTTTCGCACATCGTCAGCAGGCCTTCGCTTGCTTTGAGCGCGGTTTCGAGGCTGTTGCGCCTGGCCTCGCTGGCGCGCGCCATGCCCAGCAATTCGTCGTAGGCGCCGCGCACCTGGGCGGCATGCGCCTGGCTGGCGGCGACCTGTTCCCGGGCAGCTTCGCGCACCTGGTCCAACTTGCCGGCTTCGGTCTGCGCCGCCTCCAGCTTTTGCTGCAGTTGCTTGCCTTGGCCGCGCAGTTGCTCGATCTCTTTTTGCGCGGCGTCGCGTTGCGCTTCGGCCGTGCTTTTGGCGGCGTTGAGCTGGGCGCGTTCGCTTTGCAGCTGTTGCAGTTGTTGCGTGACGCTGCGCAGCTCGGTGCGCAGGCGCTCTTCCATGCTTTGCGCCTGGGCCGTCACGGGCGCGCCCAGGACCGCCGCGAGCGCGAGCCCCAATGCCGCCAGGCGGCCCGGCGCCTGCATGCGAGTACGAACTGAAGTTCTCATGTTTGCCTTTCCCATCAGAAGCGCGCGTTGATTTCCGCTTGCACGATGTCGACCGCGTACGGCGCGCCGTAGACTTCCTTGGAACTGGTCCAGCGCACCAGGCCGTAGACGTTGTCGTCAAAGGCGTAACCGCCGCCCAGGAAGTAGCCGCGCGCATTGGTGCCGCCCAGATGGAACGTGGAATCGTTGTAGCCGTCCGGCATGGCGTCGGGTTGGATGTACTTGTAGCCCGCGAACACCATCCAGTCGCCTTTGTTGCGCAAGTCCAGGCCGCGGCCCAACGCCGCCTGCAGCATCCAGGCATTGGGGCCGCTTTCTATCGACGCGCCGTTCGCGCCCGCGCGATTGTTGACGATGTTTCCGACACCGCCGGCGCGGCTGCGCATCTCGCCTTCGTCGTAGGCCAGGTTGCGCACGTAGTTGCCGTGCAGACGCAGGCCCAGACCGTCGAAAGCCTCGGTATCCCAGATGAGGTTCATATCGAGCAGGTTGAACTTCGAGGCCAGGCCGACGTACTGGTATTGGTCGTTGGCGGCGTTGGTCGGGTCCCCGGGAATGGCGGGAATCAGGTTGCGCAGCAGGAAGGCGGTGTTGCCTTGCTGCATGAAGGCCGGGCGCGACCAATCGGTATCGCAGACCGCGTAGTCGGTGCGGCAAGGCGACGACCGCTGACCGGAGATATTGTCAAAGCGGTAATACGCCAGGGAGCCGGTCAGCGTGTTGCGTTTGTTGATTTCCCACTTGGCGCCGACCTGCGCGCCAAACAGCCACTTGTTCTCGGTCTCGCCTTCGCTCCAGCTGCTGTCGGACCACTTGCCGAAGGTCTGTTCCAGGGCAAATGCGCCCAGGGTGCCGAACATCGTGACCGGACGGTCGGCCAGGGCTTGCTTGAACACGGCCGAAACGCCGTCGAAGTTCAAGTCGTTCGAGTACAGCATGTCGGTCGACAGGAAGGGGTTGGCGGCCCGGCCCGCCGTCATGTTGACCCACTCCCTGGGGCGATATGCGATGTACATCTGGTCGAGCCACACGTCTTTTTTGCTCATGCCGCCGCCCAGCGTCTGGGTGGTGGACACGGGGCTGTCGTCGCTGCCCGAAGCCAGGCGCACGCCGGCCAGCCATTGATCCGAGATCTGGGCCTTGACGCCGAGGCGCGCGCGGACGCGCAGCATATTGCGACGATCCTGGCGGGTGTTGGTGTACGGGAAATCCAGCGAGTAATCCTGGCCGTTGGCGGTGATGCGGATCGGGCCGTTGTTGTTCCACGCGTTGAAGTTGATGATGTTGTCGGCGTTGTACGAGTCGTACAGGCGCGACTCGTAGCGCGCCCGCACGTCGCCTTCGACCGTGATGCGGGAGACCCAGTCGGGAAAGGTATTGGGCTGGGCCCAGTTCTCGGCCTTGGCCTGGACCATGACCTCTTGCTTGACCTCGTCGCGGATGCTGGCGCGCACGGACTCGGGGATGTAGGGCACGCGCACGTCGCCCGGCTGGGCGATAGCGGCGCCCGCCGCGCCGATCTGGGCCGTCTGCGCCGTCTGGGTCTTTTGGGCCTGGGCGGCTTCGGCCTCGGCCTGCCTGACCAGGGCGTCGGCCTGCTCCTGCTTGAGCACGCCCTGCTCGACCAGCATGCGGATCAGGTTGATCGTGGCGTTGGAGGAGGTCTGCGCCTGCGCGGCGCCAGGGTTCGCGCCCATCACCATAGCGACGGCCAATGCAACGGCCAATCGTGTGGATTCAAATTTCATCTTCAAACTCCGAATCTAGGAATCACGTTCAAGACAATGCGGTCAGGATGGGCGGCGGCCCGACAAGGACGCGCGGATGGGCATGCTGACCGAGGCTGGCGGACGTTCGCCCACGGAGGGCACGGCGCGCAGCGCGGCTATCACTTTTTCGTCGATCTCGGCATCGCCGCTGGAACGGGTCAGCTCGACGCGCAGGATCTGCCCGGCCTGGTTCAGCCAGATGTCGACGTTCATGCGGAAAATCAGATTGCGGGTCCGATCGTCCTCGCGCAGGATCTTCTGCAGGGCGTAGGCCATGTACTGGCTGTAAGTGGCGTTGCCGGCGCGGCCGCCGCCAGAGCCCGACATGCCGCGCCCTTGGCCCGCGCCGATATTGAAGGCGTCGCTGCCCGCCTGCGAATCGGCGTCCATCTGCATGGGGTCGGCCAGATCGTCCGACGGCGAAGGCGGCGCGTTGTCCTCGGGCTTGGGCGCTTCTTCCATCGGCTCGGGCTCGGGCTGCGGTTCCGGCTCGACCACTTCTTCCGGCTTTGTCTCGGGCTCGGGCGGCGGCTGTTCGGGTTCCGGAGGCGGCGGCGGAGGCGGCGGCAGCGGAATGATCGCGGGCACCTGCGGCGCCTGTCGCTTCACGCCCGCCATATCGTTGGCCCATTGCCAGGCGAAATAGCCCAGCGCGGCCAGCACCGCCACGATCCCCACGCCCTTGGCGATGCGGACCGCCCGGCGCTTGCCCTTGCGTTCGGCTGGATCAGGAAAGTTCGACGACATGTTGCGCGCTCTAAGGGGTCGGCTTGCCGGTTACCAGGCCAACCTGGGAGAGTTCGAGACGGCGCAGCAGATCCAGTACCTCGACCACTTTCTGGTACTGCACGACGGCGTCGCCGCGCACGATGATCGGAAAGTCCGGATTCAGCGCCTTCTCGGTGCGCAGACGGTCTTCCAGCTCCTGCAGGGTCACCGGATAGGCGTCCAGGAACACCTGGCCGGCCTCGTTGATGGAAATGGCCTTGGTCTTGGGCTGGGCCAGCGACACCGTGCTGCTGGCCTTGGGCAGCTTGACCTGGATGCCGGAGATCTGGGCGGTGGCGGTCAGGATGAACATGACCAGCACCACCATAAGCACGTCGACCAGCGGCGTGATGTTGATGCCATCGACGGGCGCGCCGTCATCGTCATCGCTCGTGGACACGGATGCCATGTCGAATCTCCTTAAGCAGCGCGAGCGATTTCGGCGACCTGGCTTTCGCCATGCACCTCGGCCAGGCGGGTCACGAACTCATCGACGAACACGCGCATGTCGGCGCCCACGTCCTTGTTGCGACCCTGCAGCCGGTTGTAGCCAAACAGCGCCGGGATCGCGACGAACAGCCCCATGGCGGTAGCCAGCAGCGCGGCCGCCATGCCCGGCGCGATGGCGTTGATGTTCACGTCGCCCGCCATGGCGGTGCCCAGGAACACCACCATGATCCCCAGCACCGTGCCCAGCAGGCCGATGTACGGGCCGCCGGCGATGGCGTTGGACAGCACTCCCATGCGGCGGCCCAGCGTCTGCGCTTCTCTGGTGCGAACGGCGTCCATGGAAGCACGGATGGCTTCTATGGTGGCGCCGGAGATTGACGAGGTGTCGGCGCCCTGCGCACGGCGCACCCGCAGTTCGTTGACGGCGACTTCGTACAGACGCCACAGCGGAGCCTCGCCCAAGGCGCCCTTCAGCGCAGCGTCGTCCATCAGCATCTCAAGACGGTTGCCGACCTTGGAGAAAGCCTGGCGAAACCGGGCATTGCCTTCTTCCACGCGCGCAACCTTGCGGTTCTTGGAGATCATGACCACCCACGACTGGATCATCATGAAGACCAGCACGGCGATCACGATCCAGGCGTCCAGCGGGACGGCATTGAGCAGATAGCCCAGGCCGCCAAAGCCGAAGCCCGATTGCTCTTCGTCGGCGCCGTAGGCCACCAGGCGCGACTCGGCGCCCTGGGCCAACGCGTCGGCCCTGATGACCGCCGCCGGACGCGCGATCTTGGAGATGCGGATTTCGTCGATGGCCCCGATGAAAGGCGTGTAAACCGGGGCAGGCGCTACAGGCGCGGCGGCTTGCGCGTCAGCGGCGGGAACAGCCGTCGCCGCATCGCCTTCGGCGGGCGCGGCAGCAGGAACCGCCGCCGCGGCCCCGGGCACGTTGCCGCCGATCGCGGCGACCGTGTTCAGCGCGGGCAGGCTGACGCCCAGGGTGGCGGCGGGCTGCCCGTTGACGTACAGCACGACCTGCCTGCCATCGGCGGTCACGGCCAGGTGTTGCCAGGCGGCCGGCGACAGCGGTTGGCCGGGTTGCGAGCGCTGGCCGCTGACCTCGACAAAGGGCACGCCATTGTCCAAGCCGATCAGCAGCGAATTGCCGCCATCGCGACGGGCATAGACGAGCTGCGTGCCGGCGGGCTGATCGGCGCGCACCCAGGCGCTGAACGTGAAGGCGCCGGCGGAAGGCAGCGCCATCGAGGGGCTGGCGGGCAGCATCAGCGGCGCGCCGCCGGAAAACTGCGCGGCGCGACCGATCACGCCGTCCACCAGGCCGTTCGGCGCGGTCTGCGCGTGGTTGCTGTAGGCGGTGGCATCGCGCGGCGGCGCGTCGGGCGCGCCGTTGAAGTGGTACACCAGCGTGTAGTTGGGGTCGAAAGCCAACTGGCCGTTGGAAGTCGCCGGCGCCTGCTGGTTGCCGTAGTACATCCAGATATCCTGGCGCTGCGCGCCCACGACCTCCGGAATGTCGACCCAGACCAGCGCCATGCCCAAGAGCGGATCGAAGCTTTCGATCTGATGGTTCAGCACGGTCTTGTCGTCGCTGGCGACAAAGCGCAGGTCCGAGCCGTTTTCATTGACGCCATCAAAGGCGAAGTTGCCGGTGTGCAGGCGCACCAGCAGCGGCACGCGGCCCACGTTGTCATTGATGGCGCCGGCCTGCGCCGTCGTATCCACCGAGATCTGCTTGCGAAAGTTCCAATCCGCCTGCCACCAAGCCTTGGCGGTCAGCGGGAACGCGCTGACGACCAGGGTCAGCATCAGAAAGAGTAAGCGTTGCATGGTAGTCGTGCTCCGGAAGGCCTTCATCCGTATGGGTTAATAGGTGGCGCGCAGATTGAAGTTGAGGCGCGAATCGTTTTTCCTGGTGACGTCGCCGTCGCGCAGGGCATAGCCCCAGCTAAGGCCGCCGTACAGCCAGTCGAAAACCTGTATGCGGGTACCCAGGCCGACGCTGGCCAGGCCAAAGGAATGCTGCTGCTCGGGCAGCGGATCGCGCAGGCGCAGAAATGCCCAGTCGGCGAAAGCGAAGAAGCGCCATTCATTCACGAGCGGGCCGGCCCAGCGCGACAGCGATGGCGTGCGCAATTCGAGCGACGCCATCAGGCCTTCATCGGCCGCGCGTTCCGCGGCCAGGTAGCCCCGCACGCTGGTCGCGCCGCCAGCCGAGAACTGCTCGTTGGACACCAGCGCGCCTGACGCCAGCTGGAAGCCGCCGCGCGCAAACAGCTGCCAATCGCGGCCAAAGTTCTGGGTATGGGTCAGATCGCCGCGCAACAGCGCGAAGCTGGGGCTGGCCATGTAGCGCTTGTAGTCGAAGTCTTCTTCGCTGCTGCCCACGCCGAACATGCTGCGCGAGGCCGCGACCAGGCTCATGCTGACCGAGCTCTGCGCAATCTCCGTATAGCGATAGCCGTCGTACGACAGCGTGAACGGCAGATACTTGAGCGGCACGCGATCGCGGTCATCGCCGAAACGGATCTGCTCGTCGAAATCCTTGTAGTCCAGGCCGAAGGAGAAACTGTTGTACCAATTGCCCAACGGCTCCATGCTGTAGGTCGCCATCGCGCCAAACGAGTGGCCGCGGCCCAGCACATTGGTGCCCCCGATGGTGGCCACGTCGCTGTCGGACTTGTAGCCCGCGAACTGCAGGCTCCAACGGTCGGACAGGGGCATGGAGTAGGAGCCCGACCACACACGGGCGTTGGACGGCTCCTGGGGCGCGGTGAAAAAGGTCAGCGAGAATGCATGGCCGCGCTGCCACAGGTTGTCATGGCCGAGCGTGAACATGGCGCGCAGCTTCTCGGTGTCGGCGCTGTAATCGTTGTTCAGGCCGGCGCTGGCGCTCCAGGGGCTTTTATCTTCGACCTTGAGGTCGACGTCCATGGTGCCGGGGAACTTGCCCTCCCGCACCAGCGGCATGACTTGGCGGCTGGACGTACGGTTGAGCGCCGTCAGCTCGACCTGCGCCTTGTTGAAGTTGGGCACCTCGCCTTCCTGCAGCGCCGGCACCTCTTCGCGGATCTCCAGCGGCGAATAGTGCTGCGCGCCCACCACGCGCAAACGCCCCACCTTGGTCTCGGTCACCTGCAGAATCACGACCCCGCCCGTCACCTGCTGCTCGGGCAGGTCGACGTACACGGATTGATAACCTTTCTGGTGATAGCTGTCTTGCAAAGCATTACGGGCCGACTCGATGTCGGACATCGTGCGTTCAGGCCCGAGGAATGGGTAGACGGCTTTTTCGATATCGGTCGCGTTGAGCACCGAGTTGCCGCGCACGATGTATTCGCTGATGTTGACGCGGCGCTCGTCCGTTTGCCGGGAAGGCGGCGCGGCAGCCTCGTCTGCGCCATCCTGGGCGTGGGCGCCGGGCTGCATGCCCAGCGCCAGCAATGCCGCGCCCAAGACCTTGAACCACACGCCCTGTCTTGCGTTTTTCAACTGATGCATGGAACCGCACTCAATACCGGTTGGTTTAGGAATGGAGACAGCCGTGGCTCGGGCAGATACGCCAGCAAACCGGCTGTCATGCTCATTTACACATTCCTAGACGAACGGCGATCGTGCGGAGTGCTCGATGTCACAAAAACTTCATGCAGAAATCCGCGGAAGCGGGGCGCGCGCCTTGGCCGCGGCGCGTCCCCTGCCGCCGCGGCCTGACTCGCCACCCCGCATCGGGCTTACAAGCCCAGACTCCGCAACTCGTCTGGCGTCAGGCTCGACACGTCGCCTTGCGGATGGGAGCCGCGGGCCAGCACCTGGACCATGTGGTTGGGCGTATAGCGCTGCGCCTGCTGCCCGGCCGGAGGCACCGCGCTGGTGGGCTCGGTCGCCGGGGCGCCGCCCGAAAGCGGTTCATTGCCAAAGCCCAGGATCTGCACGCTGATGATCGACGGCAGGGCCCTCTGCGCGGCGGCGCGCGCACCCTGAGCCGCATCGGAGGCGGCCGTGGCCGCGTTCGAGGCCGCCGTGCTCGCGCTGGTGAGCGCGCCGACGTTGACCGCGGCGATCACCGGAATGCCGGTGGCCTCGCCCTGCGTCTGGATATTTTCCGCGTTGACCACGCGCAAGGCGGCCACGTTGACATCGCCGGAGACGCGAATACCCGCTTCGCCCGCGTCGACGGTGCCCAGCGGCGCGATCAGATCGATATCGCCCGGCGGAACCTCGGGGATCGGATTCAGCGTCGCGATACCGGCGCCGGTGCTGGGCGCCGTCGGCGACAGCGCGATGTTGCCGATGCTGTCGTACACGCGGCGCTGCGGGGTGTAGACCATGCTGGTCTTGCTGCCGCGACCGGCGTTGATGTCGCCCTGCGCCGACCAGGCCAGGATGCTGCCGCCAAAGGTCGTGAAGACGCGGCTCTGACCCATCAGGATACTGTCCATCGCATAGATGTTGATATTGCCGTCGCCCTGCGTGATCACGCCCGAACCCGGCCCCGGGTTGAAGCCGCCGTCTATGCCGACCAGCGTGCGCCCGCCCGGCGTCATGAGGTTGATGTCGCCGCCGAAGTTGGTGTGGATGCCCGCGTCCAACACGTCATAGAACGACACGTTGTAGCCGGGGCTGCCCATGGCCTCCCACTGCGCCTTGGTGATGTATTTGGCGCCCGCGCGCGGACGTGACTGCCCGATGGGGTTGCTCACGTAGTCAGCGTTGAAGTAGATCGCGCTGCTGAACATGGTGAGGTCGCCTTCATGACTCAACGCCTTGCCCTGCGCGTCCTGCGCGGGGAACAGCGTGGCGATGGCTTCGCGGCCGCGCAGATAGCTGCCGGCGCGCTTGCCCCCGGCCTCGTTGTATTCGCGGCCGGACTCACGCAACTCGGCGTAGTAGACATTGCGCAGATAGGCGCGCTGCTGCTGCGCCGGCAGCGCGTCGAAGAAGGTCCGCGCGTCCATGGTCGCCGCATCGTAATGCAGAGCGAGACCGTTGGCGCCGCCAAAGCGCTCGCTCAACCAGTTCACCAGATGCAGCTGGCTCTCCCGCTGGAACTCGCGCGCCAGCGAACGGCTGCTGGCGGTACGCCCCTCGGCAAGCGCGGCCGCGCGCGCCGCATCCAGCTCGGCCTGCTTTTGCGTCAGGAAAGCCTCGGCGCCCGACGCGTCGCCGGTATAGCCAAACGCGTCTTGCAGCCATTGCTCCAGCTTCAGCGAGCCGCCGTAGACCGTCACGACTTTGCCCGGCTGGTCGGCCAGCGGCAGATCCAGCGCTGCCTGATTGGCCGGATTCAGATAGCGCTCGGCAAAGGCGTTCCAGTACACGCCCTCGCCCATGCCGGCCGACACCGAAATACCGGCGCCGCCGCTGCGATCCCCCGACGCGGCGCCGCCGCCGATCGGCCCCAGGCTCTTGATTTCACCCTTGTTGCCCAGGTAGACGTGACGGCCCGCCGACACTTCGAGCAGGCCGGGCCCCATGATGTAGAAGCTGCTGTCACGGACATCGCGGCCGGCCTCCACCACCGATATCTCGTCGGCATAGGCATGCGCGATCAGGTTGCCGCGCGTCGAAGCGTTACCCGCCTTGGCGGCGCCCACGGTGGCGTCTTTCTCGCCCAGCGTGGTGCCGGACCCGACAATATCCCGGCCGGCGCGGATCGACACCGGGATCGACGCCTCATAACGCCCTTGCTCGAAATCCGCCTGAAAACTGGGCAGCACCGCCTGGCCGACGCGCAAGCCGACGATATCGCCCTGCACCGCGTAATAGCGCGCCGGCGCACGCCCCGCGACCGCATCCGCGATGGTCGCGGGACTGCCAAAGGTGAACAGCGCAGCCGTATTCCGTCGTCCGCCATCGGGGTTCGGCGCGCCGCTGTACCCGATCGTGATCCAGTCGTTGTAGGGCTGCGATTCGGCAGCGGCGTTGGTGACCAACAGGGCGGACCCGCCCCAGGGGCCGCCGCCGGTCTCGGCCAGCTTGCCGACAAACCCGGGGCGGAAGGGGCTGGCCATGGCCAGCGGATCGGCCGTGGAGGCCGAGAGCACATAGCCCGCGCCCAGGATAGAGTCCTGCGCCAGCAATTGCAGTTCGCCCTTGCCGGTGGCGTTGACAAACTGTGCGCCCACCGGCGACGGCGCCAGTACGGTGCCGTGGCCATAGCGCAGGACCGGGCCCTGGATGGCGGCGGTCGCGCCGCTTGCGCTGGCGCCGTAGTACAGGCTGCCGTTGGCCGCAACCGCGCGCAGGATCGACGGATAGAACGAGCCGTCGCCATTGGCCGACTGATTATGTCCCGCGCTGCCCCAACGCGCGTCTTCACTGCCCGCGATGTCATCCCAGGCCGAGGTCGGCGTAAGGTTGCCGCCCGCGCTCAACAGATCGATCGCGGTGGCCGGCGTCCAAAGGGAGAACCAGCTCCAGCCGTCGCCGTCATGCGCCGCGCCCTGGTAGGTGAATGGCGTCGCGCTGAGCTGCATCGTGCGGCCCGGATCGGCCGCGCCGCCCAGCACCAGGTCGCCGCGCGTATCGATACGGACGGCCGAGTCGCCCAGCACCAGGATAGGGCCGCCGGCGGCCACACCGCCCGCGGCCGTATACACGTTGCCCAGGCGCGAGTCCATCTGGTCCCGCCCGCCGCCGTAGTTCACCTTCACGCCGCCGACAGTTCCGGCATGAATCGCCGTGGCGCCGCGCAGGTTGACGAAAGTGCCGTTGAGGTCGTATTCGTTGCGCCGCAATTGCGGGTTGGGGTTGAGCGCCCCGCCCAGGCGCAAGGTAAGATCGCCGCCGCCGGTCTGCACCAGCTCGCCGGCCGGCGTGATGCGGCCGGTGCCGGCCACCGCCAGGTGCAGGCCCTGGCTGCGCGGTGTATGCGCCCGCAGGTTCCAGCTCGAAGCGATGCCGCGCGCATCGATGATGCCGGCGTCGCCGCCCGCTTCCACGGTCAGATTGCCGCCGCCCAGCGTGCCGATGCCGGTAAAGCCCACGAGGAACGGATCGTTGTTGAACAAGCGTGAACCGAACGCGTCGTATGCGCCTTTGGCATCGCCCGCCACATAGGTGCCGAAGTTGATCCACCACGAAGCCGGCGTGGCTTCGGGCCCGGTTCCGATGCTGCCCGTGCCCTGGCGCCATAACCAGCTGCCCACCGTGACCGTGGGAATCTGCTCGCGCGAGTTCCAGAACTTATAACCCGCAGGATCGCCGTAGTTCTCGTTGCCGCCGATCAGGTCGCCCTTGATATCGCCTTGCGCGCGCAGGAGCACGTTGCCGCCGCGCTCCGGATACCAGGCCGCGTACAGGCTTTGGGCGCCGCCATCGACCAGCGACTCGAAGCCCGCGCCTTCGGCGCGCAATATCGTGCCGTCGCTCAAGCGCCCCCGCGCCTGGTGATAGGCGTCGCCCATCGAGGCCGACGGCGTGCCCGCCGTATAGACGCCGTAAAGCGAGGTCATATTGAAATCGCCGCCGGACACCAGGTCCAGGTCGCCCGCGCCGGTGCGCAGCACGCTGAACAGCTGCTGGCGCGCGGGATGATAGGACGTGACCGTCTCCGGCGGACCGCCGGCCGACCCGCTGACCATCTCTCCCATGCCGTAGACATTCAATTCATCGGGACTCGAACCGATCAGCCCGAACGCGATCAGCTCGTCGATCTGCGTCTGCGTGACAGGCTGGCCCGATACCGGCGGCGTGCTGAGCGCGACTCCCATCATGTCCATGAAGGCCTGGAACTGGCTCAGGTCGGCCCACGCAAAACCCGGAGCCTTCACATTGACCATCTCTCCCATGCCGTAGACATTCAGTTCGTCGGGAGTCGAACCGATGAGCCCGAACGCCACCAGCTCGTCGATCTGCGCCTGCGTGACGGGCTCGCCCGATACCGGCGGCGAGCTGAGCGCGACCCCCATCATGTCCATGAAGGCCTGGAACTGGCTCAGGTCGCCCCATACGTAAGAGGGCTTGCCGCCGGTGCCCGGGACCTCGGTGACCATAGCGCCCAGGCCGAAATGCGGATCCGCCAGGCGCAGCTGGGCCGTCGTGTTCGCCAGGGTCAGGCGCGTGTCCGCGGCCTGCAGGTCGGCGCCCGCCACCAGGCGCAGGTCCCAGGACTGCGAGCCGGCCGGCAGCATCGGCGCCAGCGCAAGATTGCGGCCCTGCGTGCCATCGGCGCCGGTGGGCCTCAAGTTGACCATCTCGACGCCGCCTGGCAGCACGACATCGGTCTCGGAAGGCACGAGCGCGCCCTTGGCCAGCGCCAGCGGCCGTGACAGCTTCATCGCCACCGGCAGCATGACGCCCTTGGGCCAGATGGTGGCGCCGATCTCCGCCTGCGCGGGCAGGCGGAAGCCCGCGGCCAGCTGCATGCCGGCGTCCAGCGTCAGCGGCGTTTGCACCACCGAGCCGGCGGGGTGAACGACGTTGCCCGAGGCATCCAGCACCGCCGAGGCCAGCACCGTGCCGGCGGGCAGCGTCAAGCGCTGCGCCAGCGGCATGGTGACGGGCAGACGCGTTCCCGCAGGCAGCGTCAGGCCGTCGACCGGCAAGTCATAGTTCAGCGTGCGGCCGCTGGCGAATTGCGTGCCCGCATCCAGCGTCGCCATGCCGCCGTGCGGGATGACGAGATCGCCGCCGAAGGGCATGCGGCCGGCGGGCAGGACCCAGCCGTTGTCGTCGTTCGTCACCCCCAGCCGGGTCGTATCGAAGCCATCGGTAATGCTGCCGAACAGCGTCAGATCGCCCTGGGCGCGCAGCACCAGCGCGCCAGCCTCGCCCGAACCGTAGACGCCGGTGCGCTGCGTACCCGGGTTGACGCTGGCATAGCGATAGCCCGAGAGATCGATATCGCCATCCACATGCAGATCCCCATGGGGATTGACCGCCGCGTTGCTGACGATCTCCACGCCGGGGCGCAGGTGGAACTGCTCGGTATAGCCGCGCAGCCCCGCGAGCTTGCCCTGCATCAGCGTGTCGTTGGCCAGGGCGTTGTTGATGAAGGCAATGCTGTCGGCGTGTTTGGCGTCCAGGTAGGCCTGGTCTATGCGTTGATAGCTGCGGCCGTCGACAGAGGCGTCCGTGCCAACCGGCGCATCGTCATAGGAATGGAAGGCGTTGACGGCGATGGACCTGGCTCCGGTAATAACTACCGCGCCCCGGGCGTCGATGTCGACGTCGTTGCCGCTGGCGCCGCCCAGGCGCGGGGCATTCAAGGTCACCGTGCCGTAGTTCGCGCTTGCGCCATCCACGGCAAGGTCCATGCGCACACCGTCGGCCAATGTCAGACGGCCATAGCCCGAGTCGATCTCGACGATGGCGCGGTTGGGCGCCTCGATGACCTGGCCGTAGCTGTCGCGGCGCAACACGCTGGCGCTGGCGTCGAGCACGGCGCCGCCGGCAAGCGTCACGCCCTGGTTGGCGGCGAGGCGGATGCTGCCGGCGCGTTCGCCGCTGGCGTCGATCGTGCCGTTGACCGTCAGGCTGCCGTTATCGACCGAGATGTTGATCTCGCGGGCCTTGAGTTCGCTGCCGATGACAAGATCGCCTTGCTTGAGCTGGAAGCTGCGGCCGCCGAAGACTTCGCCTTCGGTCAGGCGCAAGTTCAGGCCGGAGAAATCCGCGATCCGCCCGGCTCGTACGTCGATGTAGCCTGCCGCATATGGCACGGGCGTGCCGCCCGCATCGTAATGGCCGGTGCTGCCGCCGCGCATCGTGCCGTTCAGGTCGGCCGTACCCGCCAGGGCGAGCACCGTCAGCCTGCCCGCGCGGTTCTGCTTCGCCGACAGGTCAATGGTCGACGCAGCTTGTTGCACGACACTGCCCTGACGGCTGTCGAGAACGACGTCGCCGCCCCAGCTGTACTTGCTGACGTCAAAGAAATGCAGTTCACGCCCGGCCAGGTCCAGCTGCGCGCCGTCTTCCAGCACCACATCCTGCTGCGCCGAGGCCGTGAATTTGCCGCTGGGCAGCAATACGGCGGTATTCAGCGTCAGGCGCGTGCCGGCATCCAGGCCCAGCGTCGCGCCCAGCGCATTCGCCAGGGTCGCGTTGTCGGCCAGGGGCGACGCCGAACCGGCCGGCGCGGCAACCACGATCGCGCCGCCCGCCTTGATATTGTTGACCGATCCCGCCTGACCCGTGAGCAGCGGCGTGTTGAGACGCAGATTGCCGCCGCTGTAGGTCCAGGCCTTGGCCGCCTCGTCCCAGGCCCCCTGCGATTGATAGACCGACAGCGTGCCCTTATGGTTGGCGGTGATACGCTCGCTGGCGTTGAGGTCGACGCCGGCAAAGCCCAACGCCAGACGCTCATGCGTGCCCACGGTGTCGGGCTGGCTCAGCGGGCCGTAGCCGAACTCGATGGTCCGGGCGTCGACCACAAAGCGGCCGCTGCCCGTGCCCGCGCCGCCCGCGATGACATTGCCGGCAGGCGTGGTCGCGCCGTTCCAGACCAGCGTGCCGGTCTCGATGCGGGCCACGTCGCCCGCGCCGCCATGCCCGTAGAAGGCCGGCGCGCCCAGCACCAGACGCTCGAGCGATGATTTGCCCGTCGCCTTGTCGATGGTGCTGAGGTCCACGCTGCCGTAGAAATTGACCGAGTCGCTTGCGGTAAGTATCAGGTTCTCCAGCGCCGGCGCGCCGGTGCTGATGTCGCCCCGCAACAGGCGCGACAGCACGTCCTGGTTCAGCGTGAGGCCGGCAGGCAGGACACCCGCGGCCTTGGCCTGCGCCAGCGTCGCGGTCGTGCCGATGTTGATGCCGCCCACGGCCAGCGTCAGGTTGCGCGTTCCGTAGCGTACCGACTCGCCCAGTTCCAGCGACTTGTTGGTCGCGGCGGTGATGCTGCCTTCCGAATACAGCATGGTATCGCCCGCGCAGCTTGCGCCCGCCGCGCAAGTGCCGATGTGCAGATAGCCCGCCCCGTTCATGCCGTAATCGTCAGCCGTCGGCGAGGTCAGGTTCAGCCAACCGTTGGTGACGGCCAGCACGCCGGCCTGTCCTGGTCGCAGCACATAACCGTCGTTCGAATCCCAGGCCGCCCTGCCCCGTCCCAGCGTATTGATGCCCGCGCCCTGCTCGATGGTCAGGCCTTGTTCCTTGTTGCTCACCACCAGGAAGACGGAGCCGGCTTCCAGCATGGCGCCCCGGCGCAGGATGAGCTCGCCGGTCGTGCCGCTGCCCAGGCCGACCTGCCAGGAATTTTCTGTGGAGAATCCGCTGGCGGTCTGCGTGACAAAGGTGGAGGTCGGCACGCCGCCGATGCTGATGGTGGCCGCCTTCAAGTTGTTGAGCGTGCTGGCGTGAACCGACGTGCCCGCAAAGCCTTCGGTGGGCGCGGCGCCGTCGGCCAGAATCTCGATGCGGCTGCCGTTCAGAACCGCGGCGCCGCCTCGCCCGTCCTTGGCGGGGGTGAAGTCCACCGTGCCGGCGGCGACATCCAGCCGGCTTCCCGGCGTGAGGTTCAGCTGCCGCGCATCGCGCTCGAGCTGCGGGCGCGGCGCGCCGTCGCGCAGCGCCCAATTCTGGCCGAACTGCGCGTAACTCGTCTCGTTGAAGTTCGAGTAGGTGCGCAGCGTGTCGGCCGGCGTCAACACCACCGAGGTAGTCCGCACGTCGGCAATGCCGGTGTTGGCGAAACCCAGGCGGGCGGCCGTGGTGTAGGACGCATTGCGCATGCGCCCGCCGCTGCCGAACGCGGCGTTGCCGACGGCCCGGCCATTCAACTCGACGCGGAAAGCGCCCGGCAGCAATGCATAGGTGGACGGCAACAAGGTATAGGTTCCGGCCGCCAGGCCCGGCACGCCGTCGCCGATGGTGATCTGCCGGCCGATCATCGGATCGCCCGCGCCCGTCTCCGCCGCGATGGGCGCGGCGGCAGGCTGCGCGCCGGGCACGATGGCGTAGACCGGGTTGCTGGACAGCGACGGCAGCGTAAAGCCGCTGCCATCCCACTTCACCTGCATCAACGGATTCAGGCGCGCGTCGGTCGACCCGCCGCGCCCCGTCAAGAAGCCCGCGCCGGTCAGCTCGCCGCCGCCGGACAGATCGATCCGCGCGCCGGACTGGACCTCGATACTGTCGGCCGTCAGGCTCACATTGCCCAGCGCGCCGCCCAGGCCGGCATAGAAGGCATCCGCGCCCGCGTAGTTATAGGTCAGGCCGTCGACGGTGCCGCCATAAGGCATGAGCAGGCCCGCCGCGCTCACCGAAGTGATGCTGCCCGGACGCAGGGTGATCGTGCCCGGCGGTTGTTCGCCGCTCGCGGCGATGCCCAGTTCCAGGATACCCAGCGGCGCGCGCAGCACGCCGCTCTGTTCGATATTGGCCGAATACAGGCGCAACGTGCCGAAGGCCGAGTACGGCGTGGGCGGCGCGGCGCCGTCTCCGCTACGTTCGATACGCAGGCTGCGCGCGGCGTCGTAGCGGGTTTCATAGGAGCCCCACTGGTTGAACGCGCCGCGACGCCCGGCGATCAACTCGCCCAGGGCGCCGGTGGCCGGATAGATCTGGCTGGCCGCCAGCAACAGATCGCCCTCGGTCGTCAGGGACGTACGGTCGCCGACCGTATGCTTCAGGAACCGCAGATCGTTCCTGCTGCGCAGTTCCACCAGTTCGAATCCCTGGCGCGACACCAGTGCCTTGTCGCCCTGCATCGAATAGCCATAGGCGCCGAACGCAACCTTGTTGATGACATCCAGCACGCCGGCTTCCACGCGCAGCTGCGTGGCGTCGCCCAGTTCGACCATGCCGCCTTGGGTCGAGGTGGGTGCGTTCAGGGCCGGCATGATGTGCTGGTCCTTGCCCAGACGCGAGGCGCCCGCCAGGCGCACATAGGGCGCGGCCAGCGCGACGCGGCTGCCGGCGGAAGCGCCGTCGGTCAGCGCGAAGGCCGTGGCGGCCAGGTTCAGCCCCTGGCCGAGCGTCAGATCGACGCCGCCTTCCAGCGACAAGACGCCGCTGACCAACAAGGACAGGTTATCGAAACCGCCTGCCTCGATGCGGTCGGCGCCTATGCGGCCATGGCCATAGACCAGCCCGGCATCGGATTGCCCCGGCCGCAGGTCTGCCGCCAGGCCTTCCGGCGTCTGCTCCCGCAGCAACTGAAACTCACGCGGCGCCAGCACGCGGTCTGCCGGTCTGCCCCCGATGCGGTAGTTGGGCGACTCCAGCGCCAGCGACAGCGTGCCGCCGGCCGCGCCCGCGCCGCCCGAGGCGGCCGTCATCTCTCCATCCAGATACAGGCCGTTGAAGCTGGCCAGATGGATCACGCCGCCGTCGGAGGCCACCCGCAACGCGCCCATTCCGTTCATATCCAGCGTCGTCGCCGCACCCGAGGCGTCCAGGCGCGCGCCCTCGCGGATGACGATGAAATTGTCGATGGCGTCGGCCTCGGTGGCGTACGCCCGGTACGCGCCGCCGATCTCGATGCGCCCGCCATCGAGCACCGTGCCGTAACGACGGCCCTGGCTATCCAGCGCGCTTTGAGCCAGGCCCGCGACATCCAGCACCGCCTCGCGCCCGATCCACACCGAGCCGTCATGCCCCTTGAGACGCGTGACGTCCTGCGCGCCGGCGCCCAGGCCGTAGACGCCGATGCGTCCGCCCGCCGCGCGCAGCGCGCCGTCGATGGTGATCTGGCCGTTGTTCCGCAAGACGATGTTTTTGCCCGGATCGACCTCGATGCGCGCGCCCTCGGCGATGACGAGCGGCGGCGCATCGGCGTTCTCCAACGTGCTGCGCGCGTTGCCGGCGGCCAGGGTCAGGCTTGCGCCGCCTCGCTGCGTCAGCGCGCCCCGCGCCGGGCTTTCGGTGAACAAAGGCGGCAGCCACATCGCCAGCGCCGCGTGCGGATCGGCGCCGGTGGCGACGCCGCGCGCGATGGAGAAGTCGGCCTGCAAGACCGGCATGGTCACGCGCAGATCGGCGCCTTTGGCCACGGCCAGGCCATCGCCGCCCGTCACCGCGTAATGCGAGAACCCCTGCTGGAAAAGGCCGGCGTCCAGCAGCAGCAAGGGCTCGACCGCTACCGCGCGCGGCAGGCTCGCGCCCGCGCGGATCAAGGTCCCGGCCGAGAAGGTGACATCCGTGGGCGCGAGATTACCCGCCGGGATCACAACCGGCGTGGGCGCAAGCGGTATGCCATTGGCATGTATCGCGGCATCCACGACATAGTTGGTCGGAAAGTTCGCCGGGTTGACGATCCCTGTGATGACCGTACCCGCAGGCAACGTCGGCGGCACGTACCAGCTGCCGGTATAGCCCGCGACCCTCAAGGACTGGCCGTTCGACAGGTTGACGCTATAGGAGGCGTTTTCGCTGCTGGCCTTGGGCAGGGTCCAATCGGCTCCCACCGTCAGCCAGGTCGACGAATCGCTCGCGATCACTCTTGGCGCGCCGCCCACCGCCTCGCCAGGATTGGCGTGCGTGCGGATGGAGTGGTAGTCCAGGGGCAACACCGCGCCTTCGGCAATGGTGAAATCTTCGCTCGTGACCAGGTCCACCGGCGCGCTCTGGCCTGCCTGCAAGGCGCCGTCGGCGCCAGCCACCAGTCCGCCGATCACGACGGCGCTGCCATTTTGCAGGGTCAGCGTGCCACCGCCTTCGACGCCGTAACCGCGCAATTCGCCTTGCAGCGTCAGCCCTCCCTTGGCGGCGGTGGCCGCCGCGTAGGCATCGGCGGCCAGCGTGATGTCGCCGCCCTTGCCTCCGAGCAGACTGTCATCGCCCAGCAGCGCCGCGCCCGAGGACACATCCAACAGTGCGCGCTTGCCGACGGTGACGTCGCCGCTGCTGCGCGCGACGATGCGACCGCCGTCGATGTACGGCAGACCGCCGAGGTTGCCGTCGCCTTGCTGCAGATTGCTCCAGACGCCGCGCGCGTCCAGGGTCACGCCTTCGCCGATCGACACACGCGCCGTATAGCCCGCCGGCGCCGTCGTCGCCAACGGCAGGTCCTGCCAACCCGAGCTGACGTTGGGGTATTGCTCGACCATGTCGCCCAAGGTGATGGCGCCGCCGCGCGCGGTGAGGTCTGCATTGACGTCGATTTGCGTCGCATGCAGCGCGATCTCGCCTCCCGCCGCCACCTTGACCGCGCCGTCGACCTGCACGGCGCCGTTCGCGTAGGCGCGCAACTCGCCCAGTTCCAGACCATTGAGCCAGTCTGCGTTCAGTGTGATGCGCGCAGGGTCGGTTTGCGTCGATGCCGCCTCGACGTCCTCCGGATCGCGCGGCATGCCCAGCACGATCTCGTCAGCCACCGCCCCCGGCGTATAACGCAGATTGCCCGAGGCCTCGTCATACACCGGCTGCCAGCTGCCCAGGATCAGGCCCGCGCGCCGCGGCGCGGCCGTCTGGCTCTGCTGATAGCCGTCCAGGCGCGACTGCGGCGCGTTGATCTGCCGCACGCCCTGAAAAGCCTTGGCTTCCACATCGCCGTCCAGCGTGGCCTGGCGCGTGCCGATGATCAGGCGGCCCGCGTCGCGGCCCACCGTGTAGCCTTCCTCCCAGCGCTGCGCCTTGGCGATCAAGGGATTGAGGAAGGTGTCCGTGCGCCCCCAGCGCACGCTCTTGCGTTCATAGCCCGTGTACGAGGCGTCCTCGGGAAAGAGCAGATCGCCCGGCGCGCGATCCACGGTATAGAGACGGCCGTCGCCGCCGCGCAGCCAACTCTGGTTGAGATAGCCGCTTTGCACGTCCAGCGAGCCGCCCGAGAGGTTGATGCTCGAGCCCGCTCGCGTCGTCACCCCGCCGCCGGCAAAGTTGACCGTGCCGCCCTGCGCCATCCACTCGCCGATGGTATGGCCGGTGGTGCCCAGGTACCCGCCCACTTCCAGCAGGCCGCCTTGGGTATACCATCGGTCGGTTTCATAGCCGCCCGTACCGGCCGGCACCAGCACTAGGTAGCGGCGGTCCACCCACACATTGGTGTTGTTCAGATTGCCGGACTCGCGATTGCCCGAGGCGTCGCGCTGCTCGTTGCCCTGGATGTTGATCTGGACGTTGTTCGAGGCCATCGCCACTTGCACGCCCACGGCGCCCGAGACGTCCACGGCCGCGCCGGCGTGGATCGTGGCGCTGCCTTCGGCGCTCACCGCCACCTGGCCGCCGGTAGCCAGCGTCAGACTGCCGTCGGTGAAATCCACGTTCTGGCCCGAGACGATCTCGATGCGGGACTGGTCCCGGCGGTCGGACTGTTTGGACAGATTATCGAAGGTGCCGCTGATGCCCCGCCGCTGCTGGTCCAGCGTGGCGGACGCTTCGATCAAGGCATTGCGCTGGCCATCGAAGGCGGACTGGCCATCGTCTTCGAGCAGGATGGCGGTAATGGAATCCTTGCCGAGCGTGACCTGGCCTTGCGCGTCGCCCGCGCTATTGAGCAAATGAATGGTGCCGCGCGCGTTGACCGAGGTCGTTGTCAGCGCCACGCCGTTCTGGCGCACGTCGTGGCCGGCAAGGGTGATGTCGCCTTCGCGGGCCTGGATGAGGCCGGTGTTCTGCACCAGGCCGCGCTGAATCGCCGGGTCGATGCGCGCGAGGTCGAGATTGGCGTCGGCCTTGGGCGCGATTTCATTGCCGCGCGTGGTCGAGTAGGTCGTGCCGCCATCGGTGCTGTTGGTGACCAGTCCTTTGCGGATCACGAAGCTGTCGCCCGCTGCCAACTGCGTCTGGCCCTTGCGGGTGCGGATGTCGCCGTCATTGCGCACTTCCTGGCCCATCAGCAGCACATAGCCGCCGCCCTGCGTCACGCTGGCGGGCTCATGGGTCTGAATCAATGCGCCCGCCTGCACCGAGACATTACCCAGGGCTTCGGTGAACGAGGCCGTGTTGGCGTCGGCGCCGTAGATGCCGCGGCTGAGGAACTGGTCGTTGCTGATCCTGGCCGCCGCCGCCACCAGGTTGCGCGCGTTGACCTGGCTGCTGCCGGTGAAAATCACGCCGTTCTGATTGACCACCATGACCGAGCCATCGGCGCGGATCGAACCCTGGATCTGGCTGGGCTTGGCCGAGGCCCCGACCACGCGGTTGAGCACCGCCCACTCCGACTGCGCGGTTCGCGCGCCGCTGCGGGCGGCCGCGTTGGCGTAAGTCGCCTGATCGAACACCACCTCGGTGTTGCGGCCGATGTTGAAAGTGTCCCAGTCCAGGATCGCCTTGGCCTGGGTCTGCTCGATGGTCACCGTGGTCTTGCCCTGGGCATTGCTGGCCACGGCGCGTTTGTCGGACACCCCGATCCAGGGCAGCGCCTGACCGTTGGCGTCCTTGTCCCACAAGCCGCCCTGCGTCAGGCCGTCGGGGGAGTCGCCGGCCTGCGCCGGGCGATTGCGCTCCTTCTGCCAGGCGGCTGTCTGGCGCGCCTGGGCCTGGGCGATGGCGCCCGCTTCGCCGGCCACGCGATTGAGGTTGTCGACCGAACGGCGCAGTTGCTGCGTCGCCTGGCGGCGCTGTTCGGCCGCCGTCTGCGCGCTCAGGCCCGGCGAGTTCTGGCGCAGGGTGCGCGTCTGCTTGGCGACGTCCGCGCCGACCCACCACGCGCCGGAAGCGTGCGCAACGGATGCGCTGCCCAGCGACAATGCGCTCAGCATGGCCAAGGCCGACAGCGACGCGGCCAGAGGGGTCAAGCGATAGCGAGCGGAAACAGCGGGGTGAGTCATGTGCGACGGTTCCAGGATCTAGCGTGAAAATGGCAGCATCGGCGCGGACGCTTTTCCACTAGACGTTCGACGCGCGAAACGCGGAAATACCAAGCCATGAATCTTTCATGACAGGCTTTTGTGACACTCAGCCGATCAGCACCAGCTCACCCACGCGGCGCAAACGGATGTGATGCGCCGTCCGCAGCAGCTCCAGGGCCTGGTCCAAGTCGCTTACCCGCACGCGCGCCGAGAACCGTCGATCGGCCAAGGCGTCGTCGACCAGCACCACCCTGCCCGGCCGATAGCGGTTGATCTCCTGCACCGCCTGATCCAGCGGCAGGTCATCGAACACCACCACCCCCTCGCGCCAGGCGGACGCCGACGCTGCCTTGGCCAGCGGCGTCGCGGGGCCGACGCGTCTTTCGTCGTAAAAGGCTTCCTGTTGCGCCGCCAACGCCACCCTGCCGGCCGGATGCCGCAACTCGGCCGCGCCGCGCTGGCAGCGCACGCGCACGCGGCCGTCTTCCAGCTGGCGCATTTCGATATCGGCGTGGTCGAGCCTGACGCTGGCCACGCCCGCCACGATTTCACAAGCGGGCGCGGACACGGCGGCCTCGCCGCTGATCAGGTCGATGCGCGGCCTGGCGGCGGCGTCGTTCACGGTGATGCTGGTGCGCGTATTCAAGGTGACGCGCACCTGGCCCGGCAGCTCCAGCGAGCGTTGTTCCCCCGCGCCTGTACGGTAGTCGGCCCTGAACTCCGACCAGGATGGCCACAGCCCCCAGGGCGGGCTCACGGCCAGATACGCCGCGCCAGCGGCCACGGCGCCGCCCAGAAAGGCGCGGCGCCCGGCGCGCGCACCCGCGAAACCGTGGACCTTGCGCGCTGGCCGGGCCTGCGGAACGCGCCGCGCGGCGGTCTCGACGGCCTGCCATTCATGCGCGGCCTGCGACCAGGCGTGGGCGTGCCCGGCGCTTTGCGCGCACCAGGCCTTCAGGGATTCCAGATCGCGCGTGGTCGGCTGGCCGGTCTTGAGCAATACCGCCCACGCGCGCGCCTGACGCAGAACGTCATCGTCTGGAGCGTTGGGTTCGGTCGCCATGAAGGCCTTGTTCATCGTTCAAAAATAAGTGCTATCAACAGACCAGACGATTGACGGCGCAAAACCGGAACCGGTCATCGGGTTTTCTTCGGAACATCGCGAGCCTCCATGGCGGCCATGCAGGTTTGAGCGGCGGTCTGGATCTCGCGGCGCACCATGCGCGCCGAGATGCCCCAGCGGCGCGCCAGGCTTTCGGTATCTTCGCCGTGGACGCGATGTGCGATCAGCAAGGCGCTCTGACGCGGCGGCATGTCCTGCAGCGCCCGCATCGCCGTGTCCAGGCGCTGGCGCGAAGCCAGGTCGCTATCCAGCCCCGGCTGCGCGCCGCGCGCCTGCTCGAACACGGCCTCGATCTCATCGTCGCCCAGCAGGCGGGCGTCGGTGCGGATGCGGTCGATCGCCACATTGACGGCGGTATTGACCAGATAGGCATGCGGGTGGCGCACCTCGTCGAGATTGTCCTGCGACGCCAGGCGCACATAGGCTTCGTGCAACGCGTCCGAAGCCATGTCCGACGAGCCCCCGAGACGGTAGGCCACTTGCCGCCGCAAAGCGTCGTAACCCTGCGTGATCAGCTGCTGCAGGCGCTCCACCCCCTTCCTGCTCATCGCTGGCAGCCTCCCCACCGGGCGGCGGCCTGCGGCGACACCAGCAGGATCATGGGTTGCGCCAGGCCGGCCGGCGGCGGACGCAGGCGCGCCTGCGACAGGGCCTGGCGCACGACGGGCTCCAGCTCGGGCCGCGCCTGGACCCGCACGCGCAGGTCTTCGACGCGGCGATCCTTATTGATGGAGAAGCGCAATGCGATGCGTAGACGGTCGGCCTGCAAGCCAGGCTGCGCGCACAACACATGCAAGATGCTTTGCTGCAGGTATCCGTCGTAGGACAGCGCCAGCACATTGCCTCGATCCGGCGCGGGCGCCTCGGCCTCCAACGGCACGACCGTGACCACGCCCGAAGACACCGACTGCGCGCGCATCTGCGTGCCCTTCAACAAACGGCTCAAACCCTCGGTCCGGGCATAACGGCCGCGAACGGACGGGCTGCGTTTGCCGCGCACCTGCTCGGTGTCAAAGAAAATCGACAGCCCCGTGATTTCGCCATAGCGCCGCAAGGCTTGCTCCAACGGCAGGGCCGGCAGATCGAACACGTGCGTCTTGGCCGACGCTTGCGCCCATGCCGACGCCCCGGCCGCCCACAGCATGACCGTCATCGTCAACAACCAGACCACGCGCATGGATGGCGGGAGCAGAGGAAAAAGGGGGATTGCCCAAGTGCTGGCATCGACAAAACAGGGGCGCGGAAAAAGGATGCAACATCTTGCAGCCGGCGCATGACATGAATCTTTCACGGCACGCCGCGGCAGGTAACACTACACTGTGTTCGCGCTCGGTAGCACTGAAGGAGCCGTTTCATGTCCGTTGCCCTTACGCCCAAATGGTTACTGCTGCTTGGCTTGGCCATGCCCGTCGCGGCCGCCGCCCAGCAGGCCGCCTCTGCCCGAAAGCCCGCCGATTCCGCCTGTGTCGATGTCGAGGTCAATGGCTATCGCGCCCTGTCGTACGAGTGCCTCAACGCCCAGATCGCGCCTGCGCCGAACGCGCCGCGCGACAACCCCGCGCTGGCGTCCCAAGACATCGTCTCGCGCCCCGGCAACCAGATCGGCCAGTTCAATCGCGCGGCGACGTCCAATCGCATGGGCAACACCTTCGGCGCATCGGCCCGGCCGCAACGTCCGCCCCGCCCCTGACGTTCAAAGAAAGCGGGATCTCAGGTCGGAAATTCCAGGTTCAGACGCAGCGCCATCGGCTGGCGCATATCGCGCGGCGGCGGCGCTGACAATGGCTGTGCCGTCAATATCCGGTGCAGGTCCGCATCGGCCTGCGCATCGCCCAGGCTCGCGAACTCCACGCGATACACCTTGCCGTCCGCCGCCACCCATACCCGCACCACCAGCGGCCCCGGCGGCGTCGACGAGCGACTGTTCAACAGGCGGTCCTGCATTTTTTCGTGCAGGCGCACCACGGCTTCGTTGTCGGGGTCGCTCAGCCAGGCCTGGAATTGGTTACTGGCCAACTGTGCATAGCTGATCCAATGTTGCGGCACGGCCTGCGCTTGAACCGACGGCGCCTGCGCCGCGATCAGCCCCAGCCCCAACAGCCCCTGCAACATCGCGCGCAGGCGGCGCCACCAGGCAATCACGCCCGGTCGGCGGGTCACGTCATGGGAAGTGGCACGGGGGCTGCGCATCTCGCTGAAGGCGACTGAAAAGAATGCGCGATTGTGACCGGCTGTTCTGACCGCGTGATGACGGCTCGAAGGGTCAAAGTGTTGCTGCAAATCCAGCCTGGGTGTGAAGATTCAATAGGTTGTATCGATGTCCTATCTCCAGACTCAAGATGGATGTATACAACCTCTTCACACTTCACGACTAAACGCCCGAATACATGACGCGGCCGGGAACCGGCATGGGCGCGGTCAGGATGGAACCCGATTCGGATTCGGTGATGTAGAGGGTCTTGCGGTCCGCGCCGCCGAAGGCGATGTTGGTCGTGAGCGCGCCAAGCGGGGAATTGATGCGCAGCATGGGTTCGCCGCGATGGCTGAAGAGCCATACTGCGCCCATGCCCACGTGCGCCACGGCCAGATTGCCTTCCTCGTCGATGGCCAGTCCATCGGGACCGCCACCGCCCGACATCTGAATGAAGGTGCCGACCTTGGTCACGCCGCCATCGCTAGCCAGCGGCACCCGCCAGATCGCATTGGCCCGCGTCACCGCCACATACAGGACGGACTCGCTAGGATCCAGCACCAGACCGTTGGGGCTGGGAATGTTGTCCAGCAGGCATTCGACACGGCCGTCGGCACGGCGCCTGAATACCCGGCCGGTCTGGTCCTGCCAGCCAGTCAGGCCCTGGTCGGTGAAATACAGGTCGCCATTAGAAGCGAACACCAAGTCGTTGACCGCCTTGAGCCGTTCCAGATGTACGCGTTCGATGACGGGTTTGATTTCACCCGTCTCGGGATCGAGCAGAACGATGCCGCGCGCGTAATCCGCAATGAATATCCGCCCATCGCGATGGATTTTCAGGCCGTTGGGCTCGCCATCATAGTCGGCGATCAGTTTGAAGCCGCCTTCCCGGTCGATCCGGAACACGCGCCCCCAAGGCACATCCACACAATACAGCCTGCCCTGCGTGTCGAAGGACGGCCCTTCCAGCAGCGAATGCGGTGGCTGGTTTCCCGGCTGGTAGCGATGCCACTCGGAAGTGCCTTCCGGCTTTCTGAACTCGTCGGGCAGGCGGGTGAATACCTGCGCCCGAATTGCGGGTGGTGCGGCGTACATCACGAGATCCTTTCGGTCGTACCGACGAATTCCAGCGGGCAATAGAAACCGCCGTGGAACTGGGCGGCGATGGGGTCCTCCGGAATGTTCTTGGCCAGTATCTCGGCGGCGAACACTTCGGAGTCGTCCTGCGGCTGGTAGCCCAGGAATTTCACGTTGGAATTGTCCCAACGGTTGCGCAGATTGTTCGACACGCCATAGACCACCACGAAGTGGTAGGACTCGTGCTCGATGCAGCAGCGCGCCAACTCGGCCATGTCCCGGTGGCTGATCCAGGTCAGCAACTGGCGGGACTCGCTCGGATGGTCGGGCGTGCGGAAGGTGCCGATCCGCAGGCACGCGACCGACATGCCGAATTTGTCCGCGTACATGCGGCCCAGCGCCTCGCCGAATACCTTGGACACGCCGTAGAGCGAGTCGGGCCTAGGCTGCACGGTGTTGTCGAGGAATTTCTCGCGCCTGTGATAGCCCACCGCGTGATTCGAACTGGCGAATATGACGCGCGGCACGCCCTGGCGGCGGGCCGCCTCGAATACGTTGTAGCAGCCGTCGATATTCAGCGGAAGAATATTTTCCCAGGTGTCCACGCCAGGTATGCCGGCCAGGTGGATGACGCAGTCGATGCCCTGCATGCAGCGCTCGACCGAATCGATGTCGCGCACGTCGATGGCGCAGACCTCCTCGCCTTCCCGGGCGGGCTCCTGTTGGGCGATGTCGGCCAGGCGCAGCAAGGCATACCGGCCGCGCAATTGCTCTCGCAGACATTTTCCTATGTTGCCGGCGGCCCCGGTAATCAGCACGCGCAGGCCTTCGGGTTTGGTGAAACACGTCATCGGACTGTCCATTTCCGTTTAAGGGTTGAACCGCGGCTTACTTGCCGGCCTTTTGCTTGGCTGCCATCAGCGCATCATAAAGCTGCTGGCCGTCGGGCGCCTCGCCGATCAGCTTTTTCGCGACCGGCTCCGTCGCCTTCGCCAGCGAAGGCAGGTCGGAGGGATACACCACCGTCACCCCGCGTTCGGCCATGGTTTTCATACCGTCGTCATAAACCTTCTTGTAATAGTCCCGCGCATAGGCCATGGCTTCGTCGGCGGCTTCCCTGATCATCTTCTGTTCATCCGGCGAAAAAGAATCCCAGCGGGTCTTGGACATGATGAGCAGTGCGGGATGGATATTCACGTGCGTCATGTTGAAGTACTTCGACACCTCGATGAACTTGTCGGACACGAATTGGTCTGGCGTGGTCTCGCCGCCATCGATGACCTTCTGCTGCAAGGCCAGGTACAGCTCCGAATAAGCCATGGGCGTAGGCTGCGCGCCCAGCGCCTTGTAGCTTTCCACGTAGCCCGGAGACTGGATAACGCGGATCTTCATGCCTTTCAGGTCGGCCGCGGAATTGACCGCCCGATTGCCGAAAACATTGCGCTCGATCGCCGAGAACCAGCCCAGGCCGACCAGGCCGTACTTGGGCAGGATGTCGAGAAACTTGTCGCCCACCGGTCCGCTCAGGATTTCGTTGGCCTGTTGCACGTTGTCGAACAGGAACGGCACGTCGAAAACCAGGTATTCCTTGACCACGTTGTTCAGCGCCGGCTGGCCGGTGACGAACAGGTCGGTGGCGCCGGCCACCGCCCCCTGGATCATGGTGAGTTCGCCTCCGAGCTGCGAATGCGGAAACACCGTGATGTTGATCTTGCCCTTGGACTTCTCTTTCAGGATGTCGGCGAACTTCTGCGTGCCGACGTGGAACGGACTGTCCGTGGTCAGCGTATGGCCCACGTCCATGTTCAGCGCATAGGAAGGCGAGGCCAGCATCAGCGCGCCCAGTATGCCCGCGCCGATCATTTTCTTGAATGCTTGCATTTTTTTCCTCCGGATTTTCTAGTTCTGATTGCCTACAAGAACGCCGTACTGAGAGCGGGCACGTAAGAGATGATCAGGATGTCCACCGCCAGCACCGCAAGAAAGATGACCAGGTAGCGCGCCAGCTGGTGCATCCGCAATTGCGCGACCTCGCACACCACGAACAGGTTGACGCCCACCGGCGGCGTGACCATGCCGACCGCCAGGTTGGTGATCACGATCATGCCGAAATGGACCGGATCGATGCCGAAGCTCGCGCTGATGGGCGCCAGGATGGGCACGATGATCAGGATGGCGGCCAGCGCCTCGATAAACATGCCGACCACGAACAGCATGGCGTTGACCAGCAGCAGGAACACGACGGGACTGGAGGTGACCGAACCCAGCATGGCGGCCACGCGCTGCGGCACCTGGTTGATCGTCAACAGGTAGGCGAACACCGCCGCGAAAGCCACGATCAGCAGGATGATCGCGGACATCACCGCCGCACGCCCGAATATGCCCAGCAGATCCCTGGGCGCGATCTCCTTGTAGACGAACATCCCCAGCGCCAGGCCGTAGAGCACGGCGATACAGGAGGCTTCGGTGGGCGTGAACAGGCCGCCGTAGATGCCGCCCAGGATGATGACGGGCATCATCAGCGCCAGCGTGGCGTCGCGCAGGGCGACCAGCACGCCCTTGATCCATTGCGACAGGCTGACAGGGCGCACCTCGTCGCAGCCCTTGACGCTGGCGACCACGCAGACCGTAAGAATCAGCGACACGGCGATCAGGAGGCCGGGCAGAATGCCGGCGATGAACAGCGCGCCAACCGAGACGTTGGCGGTCAGTGCGTAGACGATCATCGGGATCGAGGGCGGAATGATGGCCCCCAGCTCGCCGGACGAGGCCGCGATCGAGGCGGCGAATGCCCGCGGATAGCCCTTCTTCTCCATTTCGGGAATCAGAACCGACCCGATCGCGGCGGTCGTGGCCGACGACGAGCCCGACACCGTGGCGAACAGCAACGACGTCAATACCGCCACCGCGCCCAGCCCTCCCCTGATCCAGCCCACCACGGCGTTGGCCAGCTGGACCAGGCGGCGCGCGACGCCTCCCGACTGCATCAGATGCCCCGCCAGGATGAAGAACGGCACGGCCATCAGGCTGAACGAATCCAGCGACTGGAACGCCATCTGCACCACGATCAGCAACGAACGGTCGCCCGACTGCAGGGCCATCGCGGCCGACAGACCCAGCGCCGTCATGATGGGCGCGCCGATCAGCATGATCGCGAAAAACGACAAGCCAAGGACGGCGATCATAGTGCCCCCTCGATACTGTTCTTGATTTCCATGGCCTCCGCCATTTCCGCCGACTCCGAGGACTGCGCCTGCACGTTCAGCAGTTCCCTGACGGCGTTGGTGAGGGTGTTGGCGCACATGAGCACGCAGCCGACGGCCATCAGCGCATAGACGTAGGCCATGGGCAGTTCCATCGCCGGCGACCACTGCTTCAGACCGAGTTCGATCAGCCTGGCGGACTTCCACACCAGCAGCAACGCCAACGCCAGAGTCAGCAGATGCGACAGCAGCCGCAGCCAGCGGGCGACGGATTCCGGCACCATGCTGACGAACACGTCCACGCCGATCAGGCGCAGATGATAGGCCGCCACCGCGCCGCCGATGAAAACGCTGCCCACCATCAAGTAGCGAGCAAGCTCCTCGGCCCAGGGCGCGGACAGCGGAATGCCCGTGTAGGTGTAAAGCAGCCGGGCGAACACCGAAACCGAAATGGCCACGATCATGCCCAGCAAAAAAAGCCCGGCGCATTTTTCGGCAACATTGTTCACGGATGTCATGAAGCGCTGCAGCGCCAGAAACCTCTGGTGCGAGGGGGAGCGGCCAGTCATGATGTGCCCCCTGCTTTTCTGTCTCGTTTCATTACCCCTCCTCCTCGCTTTGAAGCGAAATCTGCATTGCAGATCGTGTTATCGGCGCTATTTTTTTATTTACCGCGAGCGTTCGGACTGAACAATTTACTGGCCGGCCTCTTCCTCCTGGAGAATGCGCGCGGCCTTGATCAGGGCGGCTTCGTAGCGTTTCTGCTCGACGGCCACCTGCTCGGGCGTCCATTGATAGAAACCGCGCAGCGACGCCGACTTCACCCCCACGTTGCCGTCGGCCACCAGCTTGCGCATATAGGCGCTCGGTTCCTGGTCGGTGCGCAGGTAGGGATACATGGTGGTCGCCGCAGCGCAATGGATATCGATTCCGGCCAGGTCTTTCTGCAGCAGCGGACCGGCCGCGATATAGCGGAAACCGAAGCCGTAACGCACCGCGGCGTCGACGTCCTCGGCCGAGGCGAAATCCTCTTCGACCAGCGCAATCGCTTCGCGCATCAAGGCATGCTGGATACGGTTTGCCAGGAATCCCGGAATATCGCGCTTGACCCGGATCGGCTTCTTGCCGACGGCGCGCATGATCTCGCTGACGCGCGCGGCCGTCGCCTCGTCGGAAACCTCGCTGCGGATCACCTCGACGGCCGGCACCAGGTGGGCCGGCATGAAAAAATGCAGGCCCAGCATGCGCTGCTGCGTCGCCAGGCCGGCACCGATCCGGCTGATCGGAAAACTGGACGAATTGCTGGTCAAGGGAGTCGGGGCCGGACACAGCGCCTCGAGTTCGGCGAATACCGCCTGCTTGAGCGCGAGGTCCTCGAATACGCATTCGATGACGATATCCACGCCCACCCAATCGACCTGAGCAAGCGCGCCATATACGGTCGGCGCGCTCACGGCGCCATCGGCACCCAGCGCGCGCGCGGCCGCATCCACCTTTCCGGGCGCCGCCAGCCGCGCCGATGCGTCGCTCTCGACCACGTGCGCGGCCCAGCCAGCCACGCTGAACATGGCCGCGACCGCGCACCCCATGGTCCCTCCTCCCACCACAACAACCTTATTGACGCTGCTCATTTTTTTTCCTGCCTGCAGGTTCGGTTAAGTGCTGGATCACAATGTACCGACATGCGTACGATTGGTAAAATTCAAATAAGCGAATAGAGTTTTTAAAAAAACCGATAGTTCAAGCTATCGGCTCCACCGACGGAGTCAGGCCATGCTGGGTGATCTCAAGCAGCTACGCGCGTTTCTCGCCATCGCCCGCCTGGGCAACTTCACCCGGGCCGCCTACGAACTCAATATCTCTCAATCGGCGCTGACCATACAGATCCAGCAGCTGGAATCGCATCTGTGCACACAGCTTTTCGACCGCAACCGCCGCTGCGTCAGCCTGACGCCGCAAGGTCTGGAGCTGTTCCCCCGGATCGAGCGCCTGGTGAGCGACATCGAAGACCTGGTCACCCACGCGCGCGACACCAGTGACCCCGACCGCGGCGCCGTCACCGTGGCCGCCCTGCCCTCGCTGGCCGCGAGCGTGCTGCCCCACGCCATCCGCAGGCTCAACCGCGACTATCCGCGCATCACCGTCCGCATCCGCGACACGGTCGCCTCGCGCCTTACCTTCATGATCCGCAACGGCGAGGTCGATTTCGGCGTGGGCAGCCCGGTCAAGCGCGACCCTGAACTGGTCTGGGAGAAATTGATGACCGACCGCTTCTGCGCGTTCGTCTCTCCGGACTATCCGTGGACCACCCAAGACACGGTCACGCTCAGCGACCTGGCGGGCCCGCCGCTGATCCTGCCTGTCAGAGAAAGCAGCATCCGCATGCATATCGAGGCGGCCGCCGACAAAAAGAAAATACTGCTGCCTGCCGCCTACGAGGCGGTCTACAACTCGACGATCATGGCGATGGCGGCCGAAGGCCTGGGCGTGGCCATACTGTCCGAACTGGTGGTGCGCGGCGGCGACACCAGCCGCCTGCGCCGCATCTCCATCGACAACCCGCCGCTGTATCGCGATATCGGCATCCTGCGGCGCGCCGGCAGGTCCCTGTCGCGGCCGGCCGAATTGCTCATGAGCACATTAAGAGAAGTCGCGGGCAAGGGTTGATACGGCGCGCCCTAATGGGGTTGCCTCACCAGATAGTCTGAACGTGGGGGTAACCACGAATCTTCATATCAGCAGAGATCAGAGGGGCCGAATGACGCCGCGCCGTGGCCACGATGATGCGGTCCGCCGGGTCCTTGTGAAACTCTCCGGGCAGCTGGACAGATAGGATCGAAATGCCGACATCCACCGGAACGAACCGGATTGCGCGCACCTGGGCGATCGTATCCAGCCAGACCTCTGCCTCCATGGTCAAAGCCAGACGCCCGGCCTTGGCCAGCATCACCACTTCCCAAGCGCTGATGGCCGAGACCAGGATTTCGCCATCCTGGGCCTCTGCCTCGATGGCGTCGCGCGCGGTGCGGCTAAGCTGCGGATCGCCCGCCGCCCACCAGATCAGCACATGGGTGTCCAATACGATCATTGCGCTGCCTCCCACACATCATCGCCAACGGGAGACAAGGGATCGTCGAACCGCAAAACGGACCCGCGCAACACCTCCAGCGGATCCCGTTGCGGCGCCGCCCGATAGGGCCGGATTTCCAGCGCGGGCTTGCCGTGGTCGGTTACGACAATGGGCTCGCCCGTCGCTTCGACCTGCCGGAAAAGCTCCAGCGCCCGGGCCTTGAACTCGGTTTTCGACACATGCAGGGTCGACATGACGGCCTCCCATGGATGGATGATGCCGTTCATCTTATCAAAAATGACCATTGAAAATAGTCATTTCATGGATGGCGGGCTCGGCTGCCGCTTTCGTTCACTACAGGCGAAAAAAAAGCACCGCGATTGCTCGCAAGTGCTTGATTCTCTTCTGCCTTCTTCTGCCTTCCTAAAAAAGGAAGGGGTGGTGGGTTGAGCGAGACTCGAACTCGCGACCAACGGATTAAAAGTCCGCTGCTCTACCGACTGAGCTATCAACCCGACCGAAGCCAGACATTATGGCGTGTTACGGGAAGTTTGTCAAAAAAATGATTCCCGACTTGCCGTGCTTACCAGGCCGCGACCACGGCGCCCTTGTACTTGGTCTCGATGAATTGCTTCACGGCCGGGCTGTGGTAGACGCTGACCAGCTTGGCGAATTCGGGACGGTCCTTGTCCTTTTCGCGCACCACCAGCACGTTGGCGTACGGCGAGTCGGGCGATTCCTGGGCGATGGCGTCCTTGGCCGGGTTCAGGCCGGCTTCCAGGGCGAAGTTGGTGTTCACGGCCGAGGCGTCGGTGTCGTCCAGCGAGCGCGGCAGCTGGGCGGCGTCCAGTTCGATGAAGCGCAGCTTCTTGGGGTTTTCGACCACGTCGATCGGGGTCGCTTTCAGGCCAACGTCGGGGCGCAGCTTGATCAGGCCGTTGGCCTGCAGCAGCAACAGGGCGCGGCCGCCGTTGGTGGGATCGTTGGGCAGCGCGAAGCGGGCGCCCTCCTTGAGCTCGGACAGCGATTTGATTTTCTTGCTGTAGATGCCGATGGGGAAGATCACGGTCTTGGCGATGCTGACCAGCTTGTAGCCGCGGTCGGCGTTGGCGTTGTCCAGGTAGGGCTGGTGCTGGTAGCTGTTGGCGTCGAGGTCGCCCGAGGCCAGGGCCACGTTGGGCTGCACGTAGTCGGAGAATTCGATGACTTCGATCTTCAGGCCCTGCTTGGCGGCTTCCTGCTTGACCACGTCGAAGATCTGGGCGTGCGGGCCGGCGGTCACGCCGATTTTCAGCGGCTTGTCCTGGGCCAGCGCGGGCTGGGCGAATACGGCGGCGCCCAGGGCGAACGCGGCCAGCGACTTCAAAACCTTGATGCTCATGTTGCGTGTATCCCGAATATCGGAAGTGGGGGGGGAAGAAAATCGCTCAGCGGTGCGAGATGCGGCGCACGTAGCGGTCGCCCAGGCTCTGCACCACCTGGACCAGCACGATCAGCACGATGACGACCGCGGCCATCACGTCGGACTGGAAACGCTGGTAGCCGTAGCGGATGGCCAGGTCGCCCAGGCCGCCGCCGCCGATGGCGCCGGCCATCGCGGAATAGCCGATCAGGCTGACGATGGTGACCACGGTGGCGGCCACCAGGCCGGGCAGGGATTCGGGCAGCAGCACCTTGAGGATGATCTGCATGGGCGAGGCGCCCATGGCGCGCGCCGCGGTGATCAGGCCCGGATCGACTTCGCGCATGGCGTTCTCGGCGATGCGGGCCATGAACGGGATGGCGGCGACCGACAGCGGCACGATGGCGGCGGTGGTGCCGATCGAGGTCTGGGCCACGAAGCGCGTGAACGGGATGATGGCGACCATCAGGATGACGAAGGGCACCGAGCGCGTGGCGTTGATGATGGCGCCCAGCACGTGGTTGACGGACTGGTTTTCCAGCATGTTGCCGCGGGCCGTCACGGTCAGGACCACGCCCAGCGGAATGCCGACCACCACCGCGATGGCGCTGGCCACACCCACCATCAGGAGGGTGTCAAGCAGCGACGTAATAAGCAGGTCGATCAGTTGCGGGCTCATGGGCGATTTCTTCTACGGAGATGTCACGGGCGGTCAGGGCGGCGATGGCGTCCTTGACCGCGGCGGGCGCGCCCTGGGCCAGCACGAACATCGTGCCCACGGCCACGCCCTGGATGTCTTCGACACGGGCCTGGATCAGGTCCACGTCGAGCGAATGCTGCTTGGTCAGGTCGGACAGGAACGACCCGGATGCGTCGTTGCCGGTCAGCGACAGGCGCAGCAGGCGCAGGGCCTGGTCCGGCTTGGCCGCGGCCAGCGTCTCGATGCGCTGCCTGACCGCCGCCAGCGTGGCGTCGGTCAGTTCGGAAGCGGTGGCGGCCGAGACCATGGCGCGGGTCACTTCATGGCGCGGCTGCGCGAACACTTCGCGCGTGCTGCCCATCTCGACCACTTCGCCCTGCGACAGCACGGCCACGCGGTCGCAGACTTCGCGCACCACTTCCATCTGGTGCGTGATCATGACCACGGTCACGCCGGTCTTGCGGTTGATGTCGCGCAGCAGGGCCAGGATGTTGTGCGTGGTTTCCGGGTCCAGCGCCGAGGTGGCCTCGTCGCTCAGCAGCACGTCGGGGTTGTTGGCCAGGGCGCGGGCGATGCCGACGCGCTGCTTCTGGCCGCCGCTGATCTGGCTGGGATAGCGGTCGCGCAGATGCTCCAGGCCGACCAGCGCCAGCAGGCGCTCGACGCGCGCCGGGATCTCGGCCTTGTCCACGCCGGCGATTTCCAGCGGCAGCGCCACGTTGCCGTACACCGTGCGGCGCGACAGCAGGTTGAAGCCCTGGAACACCATGCCGATGCGGCGGCGCTGGGCGCGCAGCTGCGCCTCGGACAGGCCGGTCAGGGGCTGGCCGCCGATGGCGATCGAACCTTCGTTGGGCCGCTCCAGCAGGTTGATGCACTGGACCAGCGTGCTTTTGCCGGCCCCGCTGGGGCCGATGATGCCGAAGACCTCGCCCTGCGCGATGTGCAGGTTGATGCCCCGCAGCGCCTGGAATTGTCCATGCGGCGTGGCATAGGTCTTGGATAGGTTCTCGATGTGAATCATGGCAAGCGATTTTGTATCTTCTCTCTTCTAAAGAGAACGACCGTTTTTTCCATTTTTTATAACTTTAAGTAATATAAAGGCCCGAATCCGCGCTTGCCGGCCCTGCGGCAAGTGTCCTTCATAAAGGCGGAAATGGGCAGCCGGGAAGGAATGTCCTCCTGACTGCCCATCTGCTTTCCGGACCGCCTCCGTGGAGGCGGGCCCCGCGATCAACGTGCGCGCGAGATGCGGACCTCGGCGCCGCGGCGCTTGACTTCCAGCCCCTCGGACGGGGAAATGCGCAGGCCTTCCAGACCCTTGATGTAGCTGGAGCCCTGCATCTGCATCACGCGGATCTTGTTGCGCATGACGACCGGATTGTGCACCGGCATGCCGAACATCCAGACCTCGTCGAGGATACGGGCCGAGTTGAACTCGCCCGTATGCTGCGCGGCCGGTCCCAGACAGAGCATGTGCCCCTCGCGGCCGAACACCGGGAACTGGCCGAAGTCGCAATCCATGGTCCAGGTGGTGCCGCCTTCGTAGCGGTGCCCGGTGTTCAGGTCCCACCAGGCCTCGCCCTTGGGCAGGTATACGCGGACCTGCTTGCCGGGCTCGGTCACGGGGGCCACCAGTAGCGCCGGGCCGAGCAGGTATTGCAGGTCCCAGTCGTGGGCATGGGGATCGTTGGGGAACGACATGGCCATGGAGCGCTGCACCGGCAGGCCGGTGCGCGCCGAATCCTCGATGGCGCCCAGCACGTAGGGCACCAGGCGGTAGCGCCATTGCAGCCAGGTCTTGGCGTGCCCCAGGATCTCTTCGCCGAAGTCCCAGGGCATCAGGCCTGCCACGCCCTGGAACGAGAAGTTGGACGAAAACACGCCGGCGGTCAGCCAGCGCAAATAGAGTTCGGGCGTCATGCCGGCGCGGTCGCGCGAGGCCGAGCCGATGCCGTGCACCTGCACCGGCACGCCGCTGGCGCCGATGGACAAGGCGGTGCGCAGGGTATGGCGCAGGCCTTCCCAGCTGTTCTCGACCTGCGGCCCCACCTGCCACGGCAGGCGCTGCGCGGCCGGGAACAGGTCGGCGCTGGGCACCACGCCCTCGGGCGGGACCTTGAGGCCGGCGACCGCGTCGAACAGCGCGCGGCGCACCAGGAGCGGGTACATGCTGCGCAGCGCCGGGCCGGTTTCGCCGTTGCGGGCGCTCACGCCGTCGGGAATGGCGATCTGGGCGTCGCACGCGGGCGCGTCCAGGCCGTCTTCGACCAGCTGGCGATGGCGCTCCACCCACAGGTTATAGATGTCGCGGTAGGTCAGATCCAGCAGGCCGTAGGGCTGCCCCGAGGTGGCGGCGTTGCCGTCGAACACCTGGGCCGAGCCGTCGTCCCTGGTCAGCAGCCAGCCGCGGTCTTCCAGTTCCTCGAACAAGGGGCTGGTCTTGAGCACGCCGGGAAAACCGGAGGCCGCGACGTGCACGTTGTGCTTGTGGAAGAGCGCCAGCATCTGCTTGGCGTCCGGGAAGCGCTGGGCGTCCCATTCGAATACGGTCTTGTCCGCCTGGAAGCCCCAGGCCGCCGGCTGCGCCAGCGTCACGGCGTCGACCGGGATCTGGTTCTCGCGCATGCGCGCCACCAGCGCCACGGTCTCGGTCGGCATTTCGCCCGAGGCCTGCTGCAGCCACGCGCCCATCGCCCACAGCGAGGGCTGGCCGGCGCGGCCGGTCAGCGCGGTGTACTGGTTGAGGATTTCGCCCGGCTCGCCGACGAACAGGAACAGGTCGAGGACGGCGTCGTCCAGCGTCAGCACGTAGGCGGAATCGGCCGGCGCGACGCCGACCGAGTGCTCGACGCGGCGCATGGAATTCACATAGAGGCCCCAGCCGCGCGGGCTCCAGGCCAGCGGCAGCGCGCGGTGCTCCGGATCGTCGGACACCACGGACTCTTCGCGGCGGTTCAGGTCGCCCGGGGTTTCGCCCAGGCCGTACACGCGCTCGTCGGCCTGCAGCGTGAAGCCGGCCGTCCAGACGGCGTCTTCGGCCTGGTCCAGCGCGTTGTGCCCGAACGCGGGCGTATGCGCGGAGACCTCGGATTCCAGCACGCGCTCTTCGTTGCGGTAGAGCGCCACGCGCACGGGGTTGGACAGCAGCTCCAGCACCACGTCGCCCTGGGCGATGCGCCAGCCGTCGCCGTCGTCGCGCGGGGCGACGGTGGCTTCACCCACCGCTTCCTGGCGCGCGAGCAGCATCTCCGCCACGGCGCGGGCGCGCGCAGTGGGTTTGTCATCGGTAAGGTGATTCGCCTCGCCGCAGCGCAGGCGGAACACACCAGGCGCATGCGCCTCGACTACCAGGTGCAACCCATCGCCCGCGTCGAAATCTATGCGACTGGGACGGGACGTCAGCAGCTCGACGGTATCGAGCTGGGTAGTATGGGCAAAGTCGAACTTGGGCGGCACAGAGCATCCCCCGGCTTAAGCCAAAAACCATCAAAAGACGCTATTTTGACGGATTTGGGCTTTGAAATAAACTCGGTCCCTCTTTTGGACGGCCATATCGTCCAAAAAAGGGGTCTAAAGCCCCCGGTCATCGCCCACGGGCGGAATGCCTGCCGGGCCCTCGACGCGCCGGGTGTGGCACCAATTCCGGCCCAATTGGCGTCAAATCCTGGCAATTCCAGCATTCTACGCCACCGTCCCCGTGCGCCCCGCCCTGCGTCCCGACTTTTTCAGCGCGGCGCCACCAGCCTGGCCAGGTCGGTCTCCAGCGGCGCGGGTTCGCCCTGCAACCGGGCGCCGATCAAGTCGCCCATCAGCGCCGACCACGACAGCCCCCGCGAGGCATAGCCCACGGCCAGCCACAGGCCGGGCGCCTGAGGCAGTTCGCCCACCGCCGGCAGGCGGCCGGGCAGCACCGCCCGCCATCCCGCCCAGCCCGGCAGGCTGCCCGGCTCCAGGGCCTGGAACGCCGCGGGCACGCTGCCCAGCAGGCCCGCGGCCTTGTCCAGCGTGACGCGCTGGCCCTCGGCGCTCACCCGGGCCTCGGCGGCGCCATGCACATAAGTACTGCCGGCCACGCAGCCCGCGCCGGTGTCCGGCAGCAGATAGCCTTCGCCGCCGACGATGCAGCGCGGTCCGCCCGCCAGCGCCGCGGCCGGCACCAGCGTGACCTCCCCGGCCAGCGCATGCATCTGCGCCAACCGCGGCAGCGGCTCCAGCAGTCCGCTGGCCGCCAGCACGCCCTGCGCCCCCGCCGCATTGGCCAGGATCACGGTATCGGCCTGCGCCAGTTCGGCGCCGGCTGCGTCCAGCACGCGCCAGCCCTGCCCGGCCCGCTCGACCCGCGCCGCCGCGCCGGGTTGGAGCGTGACGCCGGGCGTGGCCAGCAGGGCTTCTATCAGCCGCCCGGGCTGCACCAGCATGCCCTGCGCGAAAAACACGCCGCCGCGCGCCAGCGGCAGGCCGGCCAGCTGGCTGGCCTCGTCGCGGTCGACCTGGCGCACCCATTGCGCCGGAAACGCCAGCGCCTCCAGGGTGCCGGCCATCGCCGCGGACCGGCCGGCGTCGCGTTCGAGCTGGACGGTGCCGCAGACCCGCGGGGCGGCGTCCCCCGCCAGGCCCAGCCAGCGCGCCTGCGCCCGCTGGCTGCCGGCGCGCGACAGGCGCGCCCGCGCATTGTCGTCGCGCGCCAGCACCGGGGTCAGCGCCGCGGCGACGTGCCCGGCATGCGCGGGCGCGCCCTGCGCGCGGCCGGCGTCGACCACGGTCACGCGCCAGCCGCGCAGGCCCAGCGCCTGGGCGATGCCCGCGCCCGCCAGGCCGGCGCCCACCACCACGGCGTGGCGGTGGGCCACGGGACGCAGCCCGGCGGCCACCGCGCCTTCCCGCGCGGCCTCGCCCGCCGTCATATGCCATTTGCCGCCGTAGCCCGGGGCGCGGCGCACGTTGAAGCCCGCTTCCTGCAAGGCGCGGCGCAGCTCGCCGGTGCAGGCCCAGGTGGCCACCGTGGCGTCCGGCGCGGCCAGCGCCGCCAGATCGCGCAGCAGCGGCGGCGCCCACATGCGGGGATTGCGCTCGGGCGCGAAGCCGTCCAGGAAAAAAGCGTCCACCCGCGCGCTCAACCGGGGCGCCAGCGCCTGCGCCTCGCCGAAGCCCAGCGTCAGCGTGACGGCCCCGCCTTCGAATTCCAGGCGGTGCAGTCCGGGCAGCAGCTCCGGCCAGCGATCGGCGAGCTGCCGCCCCAGGCCGGCCAGCGGTTCGGGCGCGTAGCGCTCCAGCAGGGCCGCCAGGTCGGCGCGCGCAAAGGGGTGTCCTTCTATGGCGAGCACGTGCAGGGCGGCCGGACGCTGGGGGTCCTCGCGCCAAGCGCGCCACAGCGCCAGGAAATTCAGTCCCAGCCCGAAGCCGGTTTCACAGACCGTGAAGGCGCCGCGGCCGCGCCATCGCCCGGGCAGCCCGTTGCCGCGCAGGAACACGTGTTCGGCCTGCCCGAGCGCGCCGGAGGGCGAATGGTAGACGTCGCCATAGGCGGGGCTGAACAGCCTGCCTTCGGCGTCGAACTCGGCCACGGCGGGAATCAGGGGGGAATAGGTAACGGACATTGGGTGCGGCGGAAACAAACAGTATCGGGCCAAGCCCGGAAATTCGGGATAAACGCAAATTATCGGCGGACCGCGGTCCATACGTTGGGCGAAAGCCACGCGGCGGCGCGGTTTCGGGCCGCTTGCCACCGATTTGACTCATACATGGGCTTACACTCGATTCATGGATACTTACGATCAGCCCCGTTCGCTGGCCTCGCCCATCGACCTGTGCGCCGCGATCGACGCGGCCGTCACAGCCTCGCATGCCGGCGCCGCCATCCTGCAATCCTACGCGCATCACCGCAGCGACCTGGTGATCGACCGCAAGGCGCGCAACGATCTGGTATCCCAGGCGGACCGCGAGGCCGAAGCCGCCATCATCGAGCAACTGCAAGCCCGCACGCCCCAGTTCGGCATCGTCGCCGAGGAAACCGGGGGCAAGCCCCAGGGCGACGCCACCTGGTACATCGACCCGCTGGACGGCACCACCAATTTCCTGCACGGCATTCCGCACTACGCCGTGTCGATCGCGCTGGTGGCCCACGCCGGCACCGCGGTCTCGGCCACCGAAACGCTGGAACAGGACACCCCCGTGGCCGGCGCGGTCTACGACCCGCAGCGCGAAGAGCTCTTCACCGCGGTCTACGGGCTGGGGGCCAGGCTCAACGGCCGGCGCATCCAGTGCTCGCGCACCCAGACCATCGAGGACGCGGTGCTGGCCACCGGCTTCCCGTTCCGCGACTTTTCATTCGCCGCGCAGTACATGCCGATGCTACACGACGCCATCAACCGCTCGCGCGGCGTGCGCCGCATGGGCGCGGCCGCCCTGGACCTGGCCTGGACCGCCTGCGGCCGCTACGACGGCTATTGGGAAATGGGGCTGGCGCCCTGGGACGTGGCTGCGGGCACGCTCATCGTGCGCGAGGCCGGCGGCGCCTGCTCGGACATGCATCGGCAGGACCCCTGGCCCATCGGCGGGCGCGTCGTGGCCGGCAACCGCGCCGTCGAGCGCGCCCTGCACGAGATGATCGCGCCGCACCTCGGCGCCGCCGCCTAGGCGGCCTTGCCCGGGTCCGACGCCGGCGCATCGGGCCGCAGTTCGCGGCGCAGGATCTTGCCCACGTTGCTCTTGGGCAGTTCGTCGCGGAATTCCACGAAGCGCGGACGCTTGTAGCCGGTGAGCCGTTCGCGGCACCATTCCTGGATCTGGGCCTCGGTAAGAGACGGGTCCTTTTTCACCACGAACACCTTGACGGCCTCGCCGGAATGCTCGTCCGGCACGCCTATGGCCGCGCACTCCAGCACGCCCGGATGCTGCGCCACGGCGGCCTCGACTTCGTTCGGATAGACCTTGAAGCCCGACACCGCGATCATGTCCTTCTTGCGGTCGACGATGCGGGTATAGCCCTGCTCGTCCATGATGCCGATGTCGCCGGTGCGGAAATAGCCGTCGGCCGTCATGGACTGCCGGGTTTCCTCGGGCTTCTGCCAATACCCCAGCATGACCTGGGGACCGCGGATGCAGACTTCGCCGCGCTCGCCCAGCGGCACCTCGCGGCCCTCGTCGTCCAGGATGGCCACGTCGGTCGACGGCAGCGGCAGGCCGATGGAGCCGGAGTACTCGGTCGCGTTGGTGGGATTGACGGTGGCCACCGGCGAGGTCTCGGACAGGCCGTAGCCTTCGACCAGCGGCCGGCCCGTGATTTTCAGCCAGCGCTCGGCCACCTGGCGCTGCACCGCCATGCCGCCGCCCAGCGTCAGGCGCAGCGCGGAGAAGTCCAGCCGGGCGAAATCCTCGTTGTGCGCCAGCGCGTTGAACAGCGTATTGACGCCCGGAAAAATGTTGATGGGCGTCTTGCGCCACGCGTTGATCAGCGAAGGCTGGTCGCGCGGATTGATGATGAGCACGTTGCGCATGCCGGCGTACAGGCCATATAGCCCGCAGACCGTCATCGCGAACACGTGGTAGAGCGGCAGCGCGCTGATGATGGTGAGCTGCTGGCCGGCGAGGTCGTGCACCACGGGCTGGGCCACGGCCTCGGTCTGCAGCACGTTGGCCGTCAGGTTGCGATGCGACAGCATGGCGCCCTTGGGCACGCCGGTGGTGCCGCCGGTGTACTGCAGCACCGCCACGTCGTCCATGGACAGGACCGGCGGCTTGAAAGACAGCTTCGCGCCGTCGCTTAGCACCCGCGGCAATTCGTGGGCGCCGTCGATGCGCCAGGCGGGCACCAGCTTCTTGATATGGCGGGCGACCAGGTTCACCAGCGGCGCCTTCAGGCCGCCGAGCAGGTCGCCGGGGCCGGTCACGACGATGTGCTTGAGCTGCCCGCGGTCGGTCACGCGCTCCAGCGTATGCGCGAAGTTCTCCAGGATGACGATGGCCGAGGCGCCGCTGTCGAGCAGCTGGCGCTGCAGTTCTTCGGCGGTGTAGAGGGGGTTGACGTTGACCACGACCAGGCCGGCGCGCAGCGTGCCCAGCATGCTGACCAGATAGGCGGGCACGTTGGGCATCATCAGCGCCACGCGCGCGCCCCTGGGCAGGCCCAGGCTTTGCAGCCAGGCCGCGAATGCGCGGGCATGGGCGTCCAGTTGCGCGTACGTGATGTCGCTGCCCATCGCGGTGCACGCGATGCGGGAGGCATACTGTTTGCAGGCCCGGTCCAGCAGGTCGGTCAGAGAGGAATATCCCTCGGTCGAGATCTCCGCCGGAACGCCTTGCGGGTAATGGGCAAGCCACGGACGCGTCATGGTAGTTGTCTCCATTAAATCGATTTTTGATTGATGATAACCTTGTTGCGTTCCCATATTCCGCCCGAGTGCAATGCCATGAAACTGCTCGAACCCATCGTCGCGTGGCACCGCGATATTTCCACGATCCGGCGCGACATCCACGCCCATCCCGAACTGGCTTTCGAGGAGTTCCGCACGGCCGACGTGGTCGCCGCGAAACTGCAGGAATGGGGCATCGAAATCCATCGCGGGCTGGGCGGCACGGGCGTGGTCGGCATCATCCGCGGCAACCTGCCGGGCGAACGCGCCGTGGGCCTGCGCGCCGACATGGACGCGCTGCCCATGCAGGAGGTCAACACCTTCGCGCACGCCAGCAAGCACGAGGGCAAGATGCACGCCTGCGGCCACGACGGCCACACCGCCATGCTGCTGGCCGCGGCGCGCTACCTGTCGCAGCACCGCGACTACGCCGGCACCGTCTACGTGATCTTCCAGCCGGCCGAGGAAGGCGGCGGCGGCGCCAAGCGCATGATCGACGACGGCCTGTTCACGCGCTTCCCCATGGAAGCCGTGTTCGGCATGCATAACTGGCCCGGCATGAAGCCCGGCCAGTTCGGCCTGACCCCCGGCCCCATCATGGCTTCCAGCAACGAGTTCTCCATCGTCGTCAAGGGCAAGGGCTCGCACGCCGGCATGCCCAACCTGGGCATAGACCCGGTCATGGCGGCCGTGCAGCTGGCCCAGTCGCTGCAGACCATCATCACGCGCAACCGCAATCCGCTGGACGCCGCGGTGCTCAGCATCACCCAGATCCATGCCGGCAGCGCCGACAACGTGGTGCCCAACCATGCCGAATTGCGCGGCACCGTGCGCACGTTCACGCTGGAGACGCTGGACCTGATCGAACGCCGTATGGAAGAGATCGCGCGCCATACCTGCGCGGCCATGGACTGCGAAATGGAATTCACATTCCAGCGCAACTATCCGCCCACCATCAACCACCCCGCCGAGGCCGAATTCTGTGCCGAGGTGCTGCGCGACATCGTCGGCGAGGACAACGTCAACGACCACGTGCAGCCGACCATGGGCGCGGAAGACTTCGCCTTCATGCTGCAGGAGCTGCCGGGCTGCTATGTCTGGATCGGCAACGGCACCGGCGAGCACCGCGACAGCGGCCACGGCCTGGGCCCGTGCATGCTGCACAACGGCAGCTACGATTTCAACGACGAGCTGCTGCCGCTGGGCGGCACCTACTGGGTCCAGCTGGCGCTCAAGCGCCTGGCCAAGGACTAGTTCCGTTACACCGCTTCGGGCGCGCCGACCGCCAGGCACATCGCCAGGAAACGTTCGGCCGCCCGCGCCGCCGCGTCCGCGTGCGGCACCAGGATGCTCAGGGTCCGCGTCAGCGGCCGCGGCAACAGGCGCAGGGCCGCCAGCGCCCCGTCCTCGTGGCGCATCGACATGACCGACACGAAGCCCACGCCCAGGCCCGCGCGCACCGCCTGCTTCACGCCTTCCACCCCGGCCAGTTCCAGGCCCACCGACGGCGCCAGCCCGGCGTCCGAAAACGCGCGCTCCACCAGCCGGCGCACGCCCGAACCGGGTTCGCGCATGACCAGCGCCGAAGCGGCCAGGTCGCGCAGGGTCACCGCCCCCTTGCCCGCCAGCGCGTGGTCCGCCCGCACGATGGCCACCACTTCGTCCTGCCGCCAGGCGTGCACCGCCGTGTCCGCCGGCAGGCCCGTCGGCACGTCGCCCTCGATGAAGGCCAGGTCCAGAGCCGGCAGGCGCTCGACGATTTCGCGGGTGTTGCCGTCGGACAGATGCAGGCTGACCGAGGGAAAGGCGCGGCGGAAGTCCGCCACCAGGCTGGGCAACAGATAACTGGCCGGCGTGGTGCTGGCGCCCAGGCGCAGGGCGCCGGTTTCCAGGCCGCGCCAGGATTCGCGCACGGCCTGCGCCTGGCGGTACACCTGGCGCAGTTGCCGGGCCTGTTCGGCCAGGCGCTCGCCGGCCTCGGTCAGGACGATGCCATGCCCGCTCCGGCGGTACAGGGGCTCGCCGAACCATTCCTGCAACATGCGCAGCTGGCCCGACACCGCGGGCTGGGACAGGTTCAGCACCAGGGCGGCGCGGCTGATGTTGCCGGTATCGGCCACCGAGGCGAAGGTAAGCAGCTGGTCCGGAGTCATGGCGGGCTAATTATCAGCTAATCCGATATTACATATTCAAAATAACAATTTTTCAAATAACAGGCCAACCCCTAATATTTCGTCTAGTTATTTAGATATGTACCAGGTCCAACCATGAGCAATTCCTCCAGCACCGCCGCCGCCCCCCTGCCCGCCACGCCGCCGGTGTCCGCGGCCGCCGCGGCCACGCCCTGGCGCGACAAGCTCAACGGCGTGCTGTTCGTCGGCCTGATGTCGGCCGCGGTCATGCAACTGGCCGACCTGCCCGCCATCCGCCAGCTGGGCTTTTCGCCCCTGGTGGTGGGCATCGTCTGCGGCATGCTGTATGGCAACTTCCTGCGCGGCACCATGCCGGCCGACTGGGGCGTGGGCGTCAATTTCACCGCCCGCCGCCTGCTGCGCATCGCCGTGGCCTTCTACGGCCTGAACATCAGCATCCAGCAGATCGCGGCCGTCGGCCTGCCGGGGCTGGCCGTTTCGGTGGCGGTGGTGCTGAGCACCCTGCTGATCGGCACCGTGGCAGGCCAGCGCCTGCTGGGCCTGGACCGCGACACCGCCATGCTGACCGCCGCAGGCAGCGCCATCTGCGGCGCCGCCGCCGTGCTGGCCTTCGAGCCCACGCTGCGGGCCGCGCCGCACAAGAGCGCGGTGGCCGTCGCCACGGTGGTGCTGTTCGGCACGCTGTCCATGTTCCTGTACCCGGTGTTCTACCACGCGGGCTGGCTGAGCTTCGACACCCAGGCGCTGGGCATCTATATCGGCGGCACCATCCACGAAGTGGCGCAGGTCGTCGGCGCGGCCAGCAACGTCGACCCCGCCACCACCGAAGTCGCCACCATCGTCAAGATGACGCGCGTCGCCCTGCTGGTGCCGGTCCTGCTGGTGCTGGGCATGTACCTGCGCAGCGCGGCCTCGCACGCCGGCGGCCAGGCCAAGGGCGCCAAGCTGCCGATCCCCTGGTTCGCGGTCGGCTTCCTGGTGCTGGCCATCGTCAATTCGCTGAACGTCATTCCCGCCGACATCGTGGCCGCCATCCGCCGCCTGGACGTGTTCGCGCTGACCATGGCCATGACGGCGCTGGGCATCGAAACCCGCTTCGCCCAGATCCGCAAGGCCGGCCCGCGCGTGATGGCGCTGGGCCTGATCCTGTACGTGTGGCTGCTGGCCGGCGGCTACGCCATCGTCAAGCTGGCCTACTGATGCGCGCCCGCCGCGGCTGCTTGCCGCGGCGGGCCTTGCACACGCACGCGGCAGTCGCATTTTTCCTGCATAATCGGCTGGTTCTCTTGCAGCGGAGTCAGCCGCATGGCCTCCAGCCACAAAACCCCTACCACGACCTTGCCCGCCGACCGCGACGCGGTGTTGCGCGTCATGCCGATGCCGGCGGACGCCAATATCCACGGGGACGTTTTCGGCGGCTGGATCATGTCCCAGGTCGACATCGCCGGCTCCATCCCCGCCGCGCGGCGCGCCGCCGGACGCGTGGCCACCGTGGCGGTCAACGCCTTCCAGTTCAAGCAGCCCGTGTTCGTGGGCGACCTGCTCAGCTTCTACGCCTCCATCATCAAAACCGGCACCACCTCGATCACGGTGTCGGTCGAGGTCTACGCGGAACGCCAGCGCCTGGACGCCGAGATCGTCAAGGTCACCGAAGCCACGCTGACCTACGTCGCCACCGACGAAGCGCGGCGCGGCCGCCCCCTCCCCACCCTTTGAGCCGTAACGCATGACGCAGTCCGCCGCCGCGCAGAAACCGCCCGCGACGCCCCGCCGCCTCGACCCGGAAGACGCCCAGCACGCCCTGGCCGAAGTGCAGGAGCGCCTGCGCCGCCAGCAGCTGGTCGCCGACCTCGTGCATCGCCAGGAAGAAGGCGACTCGAAGGCCTCGCTGGTCGAAGACCTGGTCCACCGCCAGCACGAAGCCGAACTCAAGACGCTGCTGGACGGGCTGCATCCGGCCGACATCGCCTTCATCCTCGAATCGCTGCCCAAAGACGAGCGCCAGGCGATCTGGGCGCTGGTCAGCCCGGAGCACGACGCCGACGTGCTGCTGGAAGTCGAAGACTGGGTGCGCGAATCGCTGATCGAAGCGATGGACCGCCAGGACCTGGTGGCCGCCACCGGCAGCATGGACGCCGACGAGCTGGCCGACCTGGCGCCCGACTTGCCGCCGGACGTGGTGGCCGAAGTCCAGAAGGGCCTGACCGAAGAAGAACGCGCGCAGCTGCTGGAAGCCATGGGCTATCCGGAAGACAGCGTGGGCGCGATCATGGACTTCGAAATGGTCCGCGTGCGCGAGGACGTGACGCTGGAGGTCGTGCTGCGCTACCTGCGCCGCCTGCACGAGCTGCCGGACCACACCGACCAGATCTTCGTGGTCGACCGCCAGGACAAGCTGCAAGGCATCCTGCCGCTGTCGCGCCTGCTGGTCAGCGAGCCCGAGACCGAGGTGCGCGCGGTCATGAACTCGGATTTCCTGACGCTGAATCCGCTGGATTCCGACGCCGACGCCGCCGGCGCGTTCGAACGCTACGATCTGGTGTCCGCCCCCGTGATGGACGACCAGGGCCGGCTGATCGGCCGCGTCACCATCGCCGACGTGGTGGACGTGATGCGCGAGGACTCCCAGGAACAGGCGCTGTCGCGCGCCGGTCTGCAGGAAGAAGACATCTTCGCGCCGGTCGCCACCGCCCTGCGCAACCGCGCGCCGTGGCTGCTGTTCAATCTCTGTACCGCGGCTACGGCTTCGTTCGTGGCCTCGCAGTTCGAAGGCACGGTCAGCCAGATCGTCATCCTGGCCTTCCTGATGTCCATCGTGGCCGGCATCGGCGGCAACTCCGGCAACCAGACCATGACGCTCATCATCCGGGCGCTGGCCATGGGCCGCATCACCGGACGCAACCTGTGGCAGCTGGTCAAGCGCGAGCTCTTCGTGACCTTGCTGGTGGGGCTGTGCGGCAGCGTGGTGGCCGCGCTGTTCGCCTGGGCGATCTCGCACTCGGTGTCGATCGCGCTGGTGATGATGGCCGCCATGATCTGCAACATGCTGGTCGGCGCCTCGGTCGGCGTGCTGGTGCCGATGGTGCGCGCGCGCTTCGGCAAGGACCCGGCGATGGGCTCCTCGGTGCTGCTGACCTTCGCCACCGACTCGCTGGGCTTTTTCATCTTCCTCGGCCTGGCGACCATCTTCCTCCTGTAGCCTGCCTGCAACACATTGCGGCGCCCGTCCTCCTGGCTCTCCCAGGGGGACGGCATTCTTGACAGCTAGCTGACAGGGATAGCGGCGGTCATTCCATTACAGTAATGGGATTGTCATATCCATCCCATCAGCGCCCGCAATGACCGCCAGACTCCGGGCAGCGCTCCTCTGTCTGCTGCTCTCCTTCTTCGCCTCCGCCGCCCAAGCCTGTGACAGCATGCCCTCGTGGGCGCAATCGGCCTGCAACCGCCTGGACCAGATCTGGTCGGAAGGCGGCAACGATCTCTACCTGACCGGCTATTCGTGGCATAACCGCGCCACCTACAGCAAAGAGAAGATCGACAGCTTCAACGAACTGGCCTGGGGCGGCGGCTACGGGCGCAGCATCTACGACGAAGACGGCGACTGGCAGGGCCTGTACGCCATGGCCTTCCTGGATTCGCACAGCAAGATCGAGCCCATCGCCGGCTACGGCTTCCTGAAGATCGGCCAGGTCAGCGAGAACTTCCGCCTGGGCGCGGGCTATACCGTGTTCCTGACGGCGCGCAGCGACATCATGAGCTACGTGCCTTTCCCCGGCATCCTGCCGCTGGTGAGCGCGGGCTACAAGGACGCCATGCTTTACGCGACCTACATCCCGGGCTCCAGCGGCGCGGGCAACGTGCTGTTCATGTTCGGCCGCTGGCAGTTCTGAAGCGCTCAGTACGTGCCGGGGTAGCCGCCGCCGTCGATGAGGATGTTCTGCGCCGTCATGTAGCCCGCGTGGGCCGAACAGACGTAGGCGCATAGCGCGCCCAGCTCCTCGGGCTGGCCGTAGCGGCCCGCCGGGTTCGAGCGCCCGCGCTCGTCCCACAACTGCTCGAAGGTCTTGCCGCCGGACTGCTCGAGCATGCCCTGGATGTGCCTGACCTGCGCATCGGTGGCGAAGGCGCCGGGCAGCAGGTTGTTGATGGTGACGTTGTGCCTGACGGTCTGCCGGGCCAGCCCGCCCACGAAGCCGATCAGCCCCGAACGCGCGCCGTTGGACAGGCCCAGTTCGGCGTGCGGCGCCTTGACGCTGCGCGAGACGATGTTGACGATGCGGCCGAAGCGCCGTTCGATCATCCCGTCCACCACGCGCCGGATCATGTCGATCGGCCCCAGCATCATGGCGTCCAGCGCCGCCATCCAGTCCTCGTGCGACCAGTCGCGGAAGTCGCCCGGCAGCGGCCCGTCGGCGTTGTTGATCAGGATGTCGGGCCGCGGACAGGCGGCGATGGCGGCGTCGCGGCCCTGCGGCAGGGTCAGGTCGGCCGACACCCAGCCCACGCCCACGCCGGTCTCGCGCGAAATCTCGGCAGCGGCCTGCTCCAGCGTCGCCGGATTGCGCGCGGCGATCGTGACCGCCACGCCTTCGCGCGCCAGCTGCAGGGCGCAGGCCCGGCCCATGCCGCGGCTGCCGCCGAATACCAGTGCCGTCTTGCCGCTGATGCCCAGATCCATGCCTGTCTCCTTCAACCCATCCACTGGCTGACCGGCGCCGCGGCGTCCTGCAGCGGCTGGGCCACCACGTCGATCAGCGCCGGACCGTCATGCTCCATGGCCGCCTTGATGGCCGCGTCCAGCTTGGCCGGGTCCTCGACGCGCCATGCCTTCACCCCGTAGGCCTCGGCGATGCGCGCGTGGTCGGTGCGATCGAAGTCCACGCTGTAGTAGCGCTTGTCGTAGCCGGCTTTCTGGCTGGCCTTGATCCAGCCGTAGACCGAGTTCGAGAACACTACCATCAAAAGCGGCGCCTTGTGCCGCACGATGGTCTCCAGCTCGCCCACGGTGAAGCCGAAGCTGCCGTCTCCCATCACCGACACGCACTTGGATTGCGGCCGGCCCACCCAGGCGCCCAGCGCGGCCGACATGGAAAAGCCCAGCGCGCCGTGCGCGCGGTTGGTGATGAAGTGGCGCCCCGGGCGCGAGACGTCGTAATAGGCCGAGAAATACGGGCAAGGCGTGCCGGGATCGGCGCACACCACGGCGTCGTCGGGCAGCAGGCGGTTGAGCGATTGCACCACGCGCTCGGGGCGGATGGGCGTGTCCAGGCTGCCGGCCAGCGGCTCCAGCTGGGCGCGGCGCGCCGCCTTGGCGCGGCCGGCCAGCACCGCGCCGTCGACCGCGTCGGCGGGGCGATGGGCCAGGCGCTCGGCCACTTCGGCGCCCAGCGCCTCCAGCGCCAGCCTGGCGTCGCCCACCATGCCGACTTCGGTCAGGTAGTTGGCGCCGATCACCATCGGGTCGATGTCGATGTGCAGGATGGGCACGTCGCGGTTGGGGAAGCGCCAGTGCTCGGTCGAGGTCGAACCGGCGCGGCACCCCACGAACAGCACCGCGTCGGCGGCCGCGACCACTTCGCGCGTCGCCATCACGCCGCCGTTCGAGCCCACCACGCCCGCGTTCAGCGGATGCGTGTCGGCCAGGCTGCCCTGCCCGCTCACCGTCACGCAGACCGCCGCCTTGAGCGCCTCGGCCAGCTGCTGCAGGGCGGCGCTGGCGCCGGCGATCACCACGCCGCCGCCGCAGATGATGACCGGCGAACGCGCGCCGACCAGCCGCTGCGCCGCGCGCGCCACGTCGGCCGGGTCCGGCGCGCAGCGCATCGCCGGGTAGCTGCCGTGCTCGGGCTGGGCCCAGATGTCGGAGGCGTCCACCTGCTGCTTCATCACGTCGTACGGGAAGCACAGGTGGGCCGCGCCCGGCTTGCCGGTCGTCATCGCGCGAAACGCCGCCCGCACCATGCCGGGGATCTGGTCGGCGCGGTCGATCGTGCGGTTCCATTTCGTCAGCGGGCGGTACAGCGCCTCCTGGTCGAGCTCGGTCAGCGGGTACTTGCCGCGCGAGCCCACCGCCACGTCGGAGGTGATGCCCAGCACCGGCACGGACGATTCATTGGCCTCCACCAGGCCCGGCAGCAGATAGGTCGCGCCGCCGCCGCTGGGGCCTTCGCACACGCCGACCTTGCCGGTCACGCGGGCATAGGCGTCGGCCATGTAGCCGGCGCTGCGCTCGTCGCGCGTCAGGATGTGGCGCATGCCGTGGTCCAGGCGGTACAGCGCGTCGTAGAACGGCAGGCTGGTGTCGCCGCACAGGCCGAAAATATGCTTGACGCCGTTGTGCTGCAGCATCCGCACCATTGCTTCGGCGCCGGTCAGGTTTTCCATGTCGTCTCCAGTGTTGTGGCTCGCGCGGCGGCCGGGCATGCCGGCCGCGCGCCGTTCAGTTGTCCAGGTTGATCTTGCTGCTCTTGATGAAGGCGCTCCAGCGCTCGTATTCCGACTTCACGTAGGCGTCCAGCGCCGGGCCGTCGGAGGCCACGATCTCGAAGCCTGCCTCGGTCACTTTCTTCCTGATCGCGGGATCGGCCAGCACGGCCTGGAACGCCGCGGTCAGTTTTTTCACCGTGGCCTCGGGCGTGCCCTTGGGCGCGAACATGCCGCTCCACGAATAGGCGACGAAACCGGGAAAGCCGGACTCGGCCACCGTCGGCACGTTGGGCAGGTCGGGCAGGCGCTTGTCGCCGGCCACGGCCAGCGGCTTGATCTTGCCGGCCTGGATCTGCCCGCGCAGCGCCGCGAAGCTCAGCCAGGTCATGCTGGCCTGCCCGCCCACCACGGCCTGGATGGCCGGCCCGCCGCCGCCGTACGGCACATGCAGCAGCTCGACCTTGGACAGGCGCTTGAGCTCTTCGGGCGCCAGGTGATTCAGCGACCCGACGCCGGTGGAGGCGTAGTTGAACTTGTTGGGCGGCTGCTTGGCCGCCGCCGCCAGGAACTCCTTGAGCGTCTTGCCCGGCACGCTCGGGTTGGCCCCGATCACCAGCGGGAAGCGCACCGTCTGCGAGATCGCGACGAAGTCCTTGAAGGTGTCGTACGGCAGCTTGGGCTTTACGGCGGGATTGATGCCGTGGTTGTCGAAGCTGACCAGCAGCGTATTGCCGTCGGGCTCGGCGCGCGCCACGAAGGCGGTGGCGATCTGGCTGGCCGCGCCCGGGCGGTTCTCGACCACCACCGGACGCCCGCCCAGTTCCTCGGACAGGCGCGGCTGCAGGATGCGGGCCAGGATGTCGGTGCTGCCTCCCGGCGGATAAGGCACGACCATCACCAGCGGCCGCTCTTCCGCCCAGGCGGGCGCCGCGCCCAGGCCGCCCCCTGCGGCAGCCAGCACGCATAACGCCGCCAGTCCGCGTTTCAAGCTGTGGTTCATTGCTTTTCCCCTGCTGATATGGTGTTGGCCGGCGTTGGCGATGCGGGTTCGGCCTGGTCCCGCATGTAGATCGTGGAAAAACCGGTGCGGATGACGTCGGTGATCTGGTCCAGCCGGCGGCCGATGTGCGCGCTCATCAGCCCCGGCAGCGCCTCGATGTCGCGGCGCTCCAGCGCCTCGACGATGCGCAGGTGCTCGCCCTGGGTATGGCCGCGGCGGCCCTGCTGCATGTCGATCCAGCGCACGAAATGGATGCGCGCGTTGACGCTTTCCAGCGCCCGCACGAATTCCTCGTTGCGCGAATAGCGCGCCAGCGTCAGGTGGAAGGCTTCGTCCAGTTCCAGCAGGCGCGTAGCCTCGCTGTCCTCGGGCACGTCGCGCGAACGCTCGACGAAGGCCCGCAGGCCGGCCAGCTCTTCGTCGCTGGCGCGCTCGCAGGCGGCGCGCACGATGCCGGCCTCCAGCACCGCGCGGTACTCGTACAGGCTGTGGATCTGCTTGGCGTCGAGCAGCCGCGCGATGAAGCCCCGGTTCACCGAGCGCGTCAGGAAACCCTCGACCATCAGCTGGTTCAGCACCTCGCGCAGCGGCGTGCGGCTGACGTTCAGCCGGCGCGCCAGCTCCACCTCGTTGATGCGCTCGCCAGGCTTGAACTCGAACCGCACGGCCATCGCCTTGACGGCGCCGTACAGTTCGGCCTGGGCCGCCTGCGTGCGGGCGGCGGGACGGATCGGGTTGGGAGTGGGCATGGCGCCGCCGGATTGCGTGGTCGGATTAAGTGCATACTAAAGTGCATACACTTTGGGCGGCAATGCGGGTTTGTCCGGGGCGGGACGTGAACGACCTACGGTATTACAGCCCCGTATCCAGCGCGTAATGGGCGCCGTCGCGGTTTTCCAGGGTAAGGGAGCACAGCACCGGCCGGGCGGCCGACTCGTCGGGCCGCACGTGGATGCGCAGGTTGGCCAGCGGCACGTCCCAGCCTTCGCCGGCCGGCTCCGCGACGACGTCGGCGACCTGCGCCAGGCGCTCGGCCACCGCGCGCGCGTCGGCGGCGCGGGCGTCGATGCGCAGCAGGCTGCGCGCGCCGTTGGGATGCGCCATCAGGTCGGGCTGCCACACGCATTCCGGCGTCAGGTGGCGGCAGAAATACATGCGGATGCCGGGCAGCGGCTGCTCGGCGAAACGCACGGTATGGAAACGGGCCTGGACTTCCTCGCCGTCCAGCATGGCCGCGCGGGTCAGTTCCTGGACCGGATTGACGGCGAAGCCCGCGGCCCGCAGGCGTTCGTAGGTGGCCTCGGCGTCGTAGGTGCGGAACACCAGCGCCTCCAGCCCGAAGGGCGAGTCGGCGATCTCCTTGCGCGCCGGCGGCGCGCCGGGCGGCCAGCCCAGGAGTTCGACGTAAGCGCCTTCCAGCACGATCAGGCGGTTGCACGACCCCAGGTTGTGCACCGACTTGTCGCTCAGGCGAAAGCCCTGGCGCTCGAAATGCGGCGACAACGCATCCAGCCGGTCACGCACCATGACCACTGCGTGATCGAATTCGGTACGGCCGACGGGATGCAGCATGGTCAGGTCTCCGGGTTCAGACGAGCTTGCCGTGGCACTGCTTGTACTTCTTGCCGCTGCCGCAGGGGCACGGATCGTTGCGGCCGACCTTGGGCACCACGTTGCGCACCGGCTGGGCGCCGCCCTCGGAATCCTGCTGGGCCAGCGCTTCGTCGTAGTCGGAATGATGGTACTGCACATTCTGCACGTGCGACTGGGCGGCTTCGGCCTCGGCCTGGTCGACCTGCTCCTGCGACTGCACGCGCACCGTCATCAGCACGCGCACCACGTCGTCGCGGATGCGGTCCAGCATGCCCGAGAACAGTTCGAAGGCTTCGCGCTTGTATTCCTGCTTGGGGTTCTTCTGCGCGTAGCCGCGCAGGTGGATGCCCTGGCGCAGGTAGTCCAGCGCCGACAGGTGCTCGCGCCAGTGCGTGTCGATGGCCTGCAGCATGATGGAGCGCTCGAACTGCGACCACGATTCCTGGCCGACCTGGTCGACCTTGGCCTGGTAGGCATCGCGCGCGGCGGCCACCACGCGTTCGCGCAGGTCGTCGTCGGTGAGGTTGGCCTCTTTTTCCAGCATTTCCACCAGCGGAAGCTGGACGTGCCAATCGGCTTCCAGCGCCTTTTGCAGCGCCGGCACGTCCCACTGCTCTTCCACCGATTCCGGCGGCACGTGGACGTTGAACATCTCGATCACGGCGGCGTCGCGCAGGTTCTGCACGGTCTCGCCCACGCTCGCGGCCTCCAGCACGTCGTTGCGCTGCGAGTACAGCACCTTGCGCTGGTCGTTGGCCACGTCGTCGTATTCGAGCAGCTGCTTGCGGATGTCGAAGTTGCGGCCTTCGACCTTGCGCTGCGCGGTCTCGATCGAACGCGTCACCATGCCGGCCTCGATGGGCTCGCCTTCCGGCAGCTTGAGGCGTTCCATGATGGCGCGCACCCGGTCGCCGGCGAAGATGCGCATCAGCGAATCTTCGAGCGACAGGTAGAAGCGCGAGGAACCGGGGTCGCCCTGGCGGCCGGCGCGGCCGCGCAGCTGGTTGTCGATACGGCGCGATTCGTGGCGTTCGGTGCCGATGATGCGCAGGCCGCCGGCGGCCTTGACCTGCTCGTTCAGCGGCTTCCATTCGGCGCGCACCTTTTCGATGCGGGCCTGCTTTTCTTCCTCGGACAGCGATTCGTCGGCGCGGATCAGGTCGACCTGCTTGTCGACGCTGCCGCCCAGCACGATGTCGGTGCCGCGGCCGGCCATGTTGGTGGCGATGGTGATGTGGCCCGGCTTGCCGGCCTCGGCGACGATCTCGGCTTCGCGCGCGTGCTGCTTGGCGTTGAGCACCTCGTGGGGCAGCTTGGCCTTTTTCAGCAGGCCCGACAGCAGCTCGGAGTTCTCGATGCTGGTGGTGCCCACCAGCACCGGCTGGCCGCGCTCGTGGCAGTCGCGGATGTCGTTGAGGATGGCGTTGTACTTTTCCTGGTCGGTCTTGAAGACCTGGTCGTTCTGGTCCTTGCGGACCATGGGCTTGTTGGTCGGGATGATGACCGTTTCGAGCCCGTAGATTTCCTGGAATTCGTACGCTTCCGTGTCGGCCGTGCCGGTCATGCCGGACAGCTTTTCGTACATGCGGAAGTAGTTCTGGAACGTGATCGAGGCCAGCGTCTGGTTCTCGTGCTGGATCTTCACGCCTTCCTTGGCCTCGACCGCCTGGTGCAGGCCGTCGGACCAGCGGCGGCCGACCATCAGGCGGCCGGTGAATTCGTCGACGATGACCACTTCGCCGTCCTGCACCACGTACTGCTGGTCGCGGAAGAACAGCGTGTTGGCGCGCAGCGCCACCATCAGGTGATGCATCAGCGCGATGTGGCGCGGGTCGTACAGCGATTCGCCTTCGGGCAGGATGCCCAGGCGGGCCAGGATGCCCTCGGCGTTCTCGTGCCCGGCTTCGGACAGGTAGACCTGCTGGCTCTTTTCGTCGACCCAGTAGTCGCCTTCGGGTTCCGGTTCCTGCGGCTTGGGTTCGCCGGCCATGCGCTTGAGCAGCGGCGGCACCGCGTTCATGCGGATGTAGAGCTCGGTGTGGTCCTCGGCCTGGCCGGAGATGATCAGCGGGGTGCGGGCCTCGTCGATCAGGATCGAGTCCACCTCGTCGACGATGGCGTAGAACAGGCCGCGCTGGCGGCGGTCCTCAACACGGTATTCCATGTTGTCGCGCAGGTAGTCGAAGCCGAACTCGTTATTGGTGCCGTACGTGATGTCGGCGGCGTAGGCGGCCTTCTTTTCCTCGTTGGGCTGCTGCGGCACCACCACGCCCGTGCTCATCCCCAGGAAGCGGTACAGCCGGCCCATCCATTCGGCGTCGCGGCGGGCCAGGTAGTCGTTCACCGTGACCACGTGCACGCCCTTGCCGGCGATCGCGTTCAGGTAGACCGGCAGGGTCGCCATCAGCGTCTTGCCTTCGCCCGTGCGCATTTCGGCGATCTTGCCGTTGTGCAGGGCGATGCCGCCCAGCATCTGCACGTCGAAATGGCGCATGCCGAACACCCGCTTGCCCGCCTCGCGCACCACGGCGAAGGCCTCGGGCAGCAGCTCGTCCAGGGACGTGCCCTGGGCGTGGCGGGAACGGAACTCCTCGGTTTTGGCCGCCAGCTCCGCATCGGAGAGCGCGGAGATCTTGGACTCGAGCCCATTGATCTGGGTTACCAGCTTGCGATACTGCTTAAGCAGCCGGTCGTTGCGACTGCCTATGAGTTTTTTGAGCAGAGAAACCATGCGTATGTCGGCCGCACGGGACACGCCGCCCTGTCGCCAGGGATGGGCAGCGTCGCCCGTGACTTGATGTTATTGGTTGAGCGGGGGTCCGCTGGGAAACGAACCAGTTTAACGCACCTGAAGCGCAATAGCCTGGATCTATCAACACCAGGGTAGCACTGTCGGGCAGTTTGACCGGCCAGAGTGCCGCCAGTTCAGCGGCAGTTCAGCGCGAGGCGTGGGCCACGGCGGGCGGCGCGTTCTGCTGCGGTCCCAGGAACAGGCGCGGGTCCAGCGGCTGGCCCGCCAGGCGCACTTCGAAGTGCAGGTGCGGGCCGGTGGAGCGTCCCGAGCTGCCGACGCGGGCCACGGGCTGGCCGCGGTCGACCAGCTGGCCCTGCTTGACCAGCAGCGAAGAGGCGTGGGCGTAGCGGGTGATCAGGCCGTCACCGTGGTCGATCTCGACCATGTTGCCGTAGCCCGGATGGTATTTGGATTCCAGCACCACGCCGCCGGAGGCGGCCAGGATGGGCGTGCCCGAGGGCGCGGCGAAGTCCAGGCCCTCGTGCATGGCGCTGCGGCCGGTCACCGGGTTGCGGCGCCAGCCGTAGGAGGAGCTGAGGTAGGGATAGTCGGTGATCGGCATGGCCGTCGGCATGCGGGCCTGGTCGGCCGAGCGGCGGGTCAGCGCCGCGTCCAGCAGCTTGAGGTTATCGGTCTGCTGGGACAATCTGGCCTGGATCTCGTCGAGCTGGCGCCCGAGGGCTTCGGCCGAGGCGGCGCTGGGCGGCGGGTGGTCGGTGAAGAGGTCGTCCATGACCTCGGTGGCCTCGGGCTGGATCAGCGCTTCCGGCTGGGCCACGGCCAGCTGCTTGGCGAGTTCGGGATCGGTGTAGGCCACGCCGGCGACCTTGGCCACGCGCTGGCCCAGGCCGTCGATGCTGACCAGCTTGGCCTGCAGCGCCCCCACCTTGGCCGCCAGCAGGTTCATGTTGCCGCGCAGGAAATCGGCGTCGCGCCCCGGCTGGCTGGCCAGGGGCCAGCCCACGGTGTGTACGGCCGGCGATACCGGAGTAAGGTATCGTTGTAGCGCGGCGCCGCAGATGGCGGCCGTGATCAAGGCGAGCCCCAGGAACAGCGCGAGGTGGCCGCCGCCCAGGGTGAAATGCCCGTCCTTCCCGTCACGGGCGTGCATAATCACGATTTTCAAGGTTTGCTTCCTAATTCATAGAGCCGGCATGAATAGACCCACTTCATACCGCCAACGTTCCAGTTCCAGCCGGCGCGAGGACAATACCGCCCTGGGATGGCTGGGTCATGACATGCGGGGCGCCGGCGTCCTGGCGACCGCCCGCAAGCACTTGCAAATCCAGTACGCGGTGGCGGCGGTTCTGCCCGCCCCGCTGGGCGCCGTCTGCCAGGTGGGCAAGCTGGAAAACCAGTGCCTGCACCTGGTGGTGCCGAGTGCCGCTCATGCGGCCAAGATGCGTCAGCTGGCCCCGCGCATCGCGCGGACTCTGGCCGACCAAGGCTGGAACCTTAACGAAATCGCCGTCAAGGTACAAGCGGGTTTGCCCACGCCCGGCGCCCGCCAGCCCCGCCCCCCGAAGGAAGCGCAACCGCTGGGCGCAACCGCGCTGGGCGCCTTCGAAACGCTGCAAGGCAAGCTGCGTCCCGGACCGCTGGCCGACGCGGTCGCCAAACTGCTCAGGCACCACAAGAGTAGCTGAACCCGCCCCGCTTGTGCGGCCGCGGCCGCGCCCCGAAACCAAGCGAAACCAAGTTCTCGGACGGAGCCATACTATGGTTTGCCACCGGTTTACGCCCTAAGCGCGAGAGGATGACGCCCCCCATCGTCCAAGGGGAGCCATCGCAACGCTGAGGCCCGCAAAGACAGTCGGGGCATTAACCCGCTGCTGCCAGGAGCAAGCGGGGACACCGCCAGATCCGGCTCCGCCGGTCTGCAGGTGTCGCCCCCCTGGGGGGGCGCGCGTAAGCGCGTAGGGGGGAGCCTTCAGGCCAGCTTCCACTCGTGGCGGAACGCCTGGGGCGCCTCCGCCTGCGATTCGTAGCTGATCAGTTCCCAGGCGTCGCGCTGGGCCAGCAGCGCGCGCGCCAGCTGGTTGTTCAGGCCGTGGCCAGACTTGCACGCCACGTAGCGTGCAACCAGGGGCTTGCCCAGCAGGTACAGGTCGCCGATGGCGTCCAGGATCTTGTGCTTGACGAACTCGTCGTCGTAGCGCAGGCCGTCGCTGTTGAGCACGCGGTACTCGTCCATCACGATGGCGTTGTCCAGGCTGCCGCCGCGGGCCAGGCCCATCGAGCGCAGGGCCTCGACCTCGTTGACGAAACCGAAGGTGCGCGCGCGGGCGATCTCGCGCACGTAGGAATGGGTGGCGAAATCGATCTCGGCGAAATTGGCCGTGGAGTCGATCGCGGGGTGGCGGAAGTCGATGGAAAACGCGAGCGCGAAGCCTTCGTGCGGCTCCAGGCGCGCCCACTTCTCGTTGCGGCCTTCGCCTTCGCGCACTTCCACGGGCTTGAGCACGCGGATGAACTGCTTGGGCGCGTTCTGTTCGACGATGCCGGCCGAGCGCAGCAGGTAGACGAAGGTCGCCGCGCTGCCGTCCATGATGGGGACTTCTTCCGCGGTCAGGTCGACGTGCAGGTTGTCGATGCCGAGTCCGGCCAGGGCGGACATCAGGTGTTCGACGGTGGAGACGCGGACGTTGCCCTGCTGCAGCACGGACGCCATGCGCGTGTCGCCCACGCCGGACGCCTGGGCAGGCAGGTCCACGACCTCGGGCAGATCGACCCGATGGAAAACGATACCGGTGTTGGGTTGTGCCGGGCGCAAGGTGAGCTCGACCCGCCGTCCGGAGTGGACGCCGACGCCTGTCGTGCGGACGAGATTCTGAATGCTGCGCTGTCGGAACATGAGACTTGGGTGATTTGAGCCAGAAAGCCGGCAAGATAACCAATAGATTGCCGGCGTAACTGACGTATTGTAACGCTGTCCGATCCCTGGCGCCATCAGGCGTCCGGACCGACCTATACCTCCGTCCCCTTATTTATGCCGTGCAAGGGAGACACGGACCGCTCCGCCTCCGGCCCGCCCGAGGGGACAGGCGGGCCGGAGATGAGGGAGTGCGCTTTAGAGCCCGGAATGGGCTCTTTGGTTCAATCCGCCTGCTTGCGCAGGAACGCCGGGATGTCGAAATGATCCATGCCCGAGCTTTCCAGCGCGCGCACCTGGGCCGAAGCCTGGCTGCGCGGGTTGCGCATGACCGAGGGCATGTCCAGGTTGCGGTAGTCGCCTTGACCGGCCGGCATCGCGCCCATGGGCATGTTGTCGGTACCGGTGCGCAGCACCTCGGCGGTGTTCTGCACGAGCTGCGGACGCGATTGCGCACGGCCCAGGCCGGTCGCGACCACGGTCACGCGCAGGGTTTCGCCCATGGATTCGTCGTAGGCGGTGCCGAAGATCACGGTGGCGTCGTCCGAAGCGTAGCTGCGGATCGTTTCCATGATTTCGCGCGTTTCGCGCATCTTCAGCGAGCGGCTGGCGGTGATGTTGACCAGCACGCCGCGCGCGCCGTTCAGATCCACGCCCTCGAGCAGCGGGCAGGCAATGGCCTGCTCGGCGGCGACCCGGGCGCGGTCCGCGCCGGAAGCCGACGCCGTGCCCATCATGGCCTGGCCCTGCTCGCCCATGATCGTCTTGACGTCTTCGAAGTCGACGTTGACGTTGCCTTCGACGTTGATGATTTCGGCGATACCCGCGCAAGCGTTGTGCAGGATGTCGTCGGCCGAACGGAAGCAGTCTTCCTGCGTCGCGTCCTCGTCCATCAGTTCATAGAGGTTCTCGTTGAGCACCACGATGAGCGAATGCACGTGCTTGGCCAGTTCGGCGATGCCGTCCTCGGCCATCTTCAGGCGCTTGTTGCCTTCGAAGGTGAAGGGCTTGGTGACCACGCCCACGGTCAGGATGCCCAGTTCCTTGGCCACTTCGGCCACGACCGGACCGGCGCCGGTGCCGGTGCCGCCGCCCATGCCGGCGGTGATGAAGACCATGTGCGCGCCGTTCAGGGCGGCACGGATCTCTTCGCGCGCGGTTTCGGCCGAGGCACGGCCCTGCTCGGGCTTGGCGCCCGCGCCCAGGCCGGTGCGGCCCAGACGGATCTGCACCGGGGCGTTGGTCGCCGCCAGCGCCTGCGCATCGGTGTTGGCGCAGATGAAATCCACGCCGTGCACGCCGTTGCGAATCATGTGCGCGACGGCATTGCCGCCCGCACCGCCCACACCAACGACCTTGATAACGGTCCCTTTGGTGGTGTTTTCAAGCATCTCAAAGTTCATCATGATGACTCCCTCACAAGTCCGATTTTGCAAATCACAAAAATTCCCCAACAACCTATTTTTTGTGAATCGCCTCAAACACGTCGCCGGCGTCGCCCGCGGCGGGTTTGAAGCGCCTCCCCTCTTCTGGCCCGACCTGCGATACCGCCAGCCGACCGGACCAAGGAGCAGGCCCCAACCTGCCCCCCTCAACCTAGTTCATGAACCATTCCTTCATGCGCGCAAGCAGACTCTTGAAGTTGCCGGTCTGGGCGGCGACCTTGCGGCCGCGCACCCGCTGCATGCGCGCTTCCTGCAACAGCCCCATCACCGTCGAGAAGCGCGGATTGCGCATCACGTCGGCCAGGCTGCCTTCGTATTCGGGCACCGCCACGCGCACCGGCTTGAGGAACACGTCCTCGGCCAGCTCGACCATGCCGGGCAATTGCGCCGAGCCGCCGGTCAGCACCACGCCGGAAGCCAGCAGGTCCTCGTAGCCGGAGTCGCGCACCACCTGCTGCACCAGGGTGAACAGTTCTTCGACGCGCGGCTCGATCACCGCGCCCAGCGCCTGGCGCTTGACCTGGCGCGGGCCGCGGTCGCCCAGGCCGGGAACCTCCACGGATTCGTCGGGACTGGCCAGCACCTGCTTGGCCACGCCGTAGCGCAGCTTGATTTCCTCGGCATCGGGCGTGGGCGTGCGCAGCATGGCCGCGATGTCGTTGGTGATCTGGTCGCCGGCGATAGGCAGCACGGCGGTGTGGCGGATGGCGCCGCCGGTGAAGATGGCCACGTCGGTGGTGCCGCCGCCGATGTCCACCAGCACGACGCCCAGCTCCTTTTCGTCGGCCGTCAGCACGGCCAGGCTGGAGGCCAGCGGCTGCAGGATCAGGTCCTGCACTTCCAGGCCGCAGCGGCGCACGCACTTGACGATATTCTGGGCGGCGCTGACCGCGCCCGTCACGATGTGCACGCGCACTTCCAGGCGCAGGCCGCTCATGCCGATGGGCTCGCGGATGTCTTCCTGGCCGTCGACGATGAATTCCTGCGTCAGCACGTGCAGCACCTGCTGGTCGGTCGGGATGTTCACCGCCTTGGCGGTCTCGATGACGCGGGCGACGTCGGTGGCGGTGACTTCCTTGTCCTTCACGGCGACCATGCCGCTGGAATTGAAGCTGCGGATATGGCTGCCGGCAATGCCGGTGTAGACGTCGCGAATCTTGCAATCTGCCATCAGCTCGGCTTCTTCAAGCGCGCGCTGGATGGAATTCACAGTGGTCTCGATATTGACGACCACGCCCTTGCGCATGCCGCGCGACTCGTGCTGGCCGAGGCCCAGCACTTCGAATCGCCCTTCAGGCAAAATTTCAGCCACCACAGCCACCACCTTGCTGGTGCCGATATCGAGGGCGACGATAAGGTCCTTGATGTCACGGGTCATGGCGTTAGCGTTTCTTCGGAGGTTTCGGTGTGGATTTGGTTTTGGTTTCCGACGCCGGCAACGGAGCCAGCGCCAGTGCGAAACCATTGGGATAGCGCAAGTCGGCCTGCGTCACGGTGCGCCCTTCCAGGCGCCCCGCCACGTCGGGCCAGGCTTGCACGAAGCGTTGAATTCGGGCGGCGAAGGGCAAGGCGCCGGGCAGGCCGTGCGGGTCCGGCGCGTCGGCGCCCGGATCGCGGCCCAGGTCCAGCAGCATGCCGTTGGACAGCACCACGCGCCAGGCGTAGCGCGGGCTCAGCTCCAGCTGCTTGACGTGCATGTCCAGCGGGGCGAACCAGCGCGCCAGCTCGGCGTAGCGCTGCACCACCAGCGACTCGGTGCCCTCGGGCCCGACGAACTGCGGCAGCACGACGTCGTCGTCCACCTCGCCCGTGTTGGCCGTGAAGGCCTCGCCCCAGGTGTTGATCATCTGATTCTCGTTCCACAGCGCCAGCGGCTGCTGCTCCTCGATCCGCACGCGCAGCACGTTGGGCCAGATGCGGCGCACGGTGGCATGCCGCACCCAGGGCACCGATTCGAAGATCTCGCGCGCGTCGTCCAGGTCCACCGTGAAGAAGTTGCCCTTGAAGCGGCCGGCGATCGCGGCTCGCACCGCCCCCGGCGACACGTAGTGCAGCTCGGTGTCCGGCATCGATTCCAGCTCGATGGCCGACAGCGTGAAGTACGGGCGCTGCGCTACCCACACCACGCCCGCGACGAGCATGGCGCAGACCGCCAGCACGGCTAGCGTGTTGGCGATCAGGTTGGTAGTTCGGGCGTCGTTCCACACAGAATGTCCAGGTCAAGCGTTGCGAGCGGGGCTGCGCACTTTGCACGCGGCCTCGGCCAGGATCGCCACGCACAGTTCGGCATAGCTGATGCCCACGGCCTTGGCGGCCATGGGGACGAGTGAATGGCTGGTCATGCCGGGCGAGGTGTTCATTTCGAGCAGCCACGGCCGGTTGTCGCGGTCGAGGATGAAGTCCGCGCGGCCCCAGCCTTCGCAGCCCAGCGCCCGGTAGGCCTTGACGGCGATGGCCGCGACTTCCTCGGCGACCTCGGCGGGCAGGGTCGCGGGGCAGAAGTACTGCGTGTCGTCCGAGAAGTACTTGTGCTCGTAGTCGTAGTTGCCGCCGGGCGCGGCGATCTCGATCACCGGCAGCGCGCGCGCCGTCTTGCCCGAACCCAGCACCGCCACGGTCAGCTCGCGGCCGGTGATGAACTGCTCGGCCAGCACCTCGCTGTCGAAGCGCGCGGCCGCGGCATAGGCTTCCTTCATGTCGGAATAGCCCACCACCTTGGTGATGCCGACCGTCGAACCTTCGTGCGGCGGCTTGATGATGAGCGGCAGGTTCAGGCGGTCGGGCACCAGGCGCAGCTCGGTATCGGCGTCCAGCACTTCGAATTCGGGGGTGGGCAGGCCTTGCTGCAGCCACACGCGCTTGGTCATGGTCTTGTCCATGGCCAGCGCGGAAGCCAGCGGACCGCTGCCGGTGTAGGGAATGCCCAGCAGTTCCAAAGCGCCCTGGATGGAGCCGTCCTCGCCGTAGCGGCCGTGCAGCGCGATGAAGACGCGTTCGAACCCTTCGGCCGCCAGTTCGGCCAGGCTGCGTTCGCCGGTGTCGAAAAGGTGCGCGTCCACGCCGGCGCTCAGCAGCGCCTGGTGCACGCCGGCGCCCGACATCAGGGACACCTCGCGCTCGGCGGAGCGTCCGCCGTACAACACGCCCACTTTGCCGAATTGCTTGTTCATGCCAGCTCTCCTACCTGGGCGGGGACCTTGCTGATCGAACCCGCTCCCATGACGATCACCACGTCGCCGTCGCGCACGAAGTCCAGCACCGCCTGCGGCAGTTCGGCCACGTCCTCGACGAACAGGGGCTCGACCTTGCCGGCCACGCGCAGCGCGCGCGACAGGGCGCGCCCGTCGGCGGCCACCAGCGGCGGCTCGCCCGCGGCGTAGACCTCGGTCAGCAGCACGGCGTCGGCCGAGCCGAGCACGCGCACGAAATCCTCGAAGCAGTCGCGCGTGCGGGTGTAGCGGTGCGGCTGGAACGCCAGCACGATGCGGCGGTCCGGCCACGCGCCGCGCGCCGCGGCCAGCGTGGCGGCCATTTCCACCGGATGGTGGCCGTAGTCGTCGATCAGCGTGAAGCTGCCGCCGCCGTGGGCGGCGGGCACCGCGAATTCGCCGCTCTGCGTGAAACGGCGGCCCACGCCCTTGAACGAGGCCAGCGCCTCGCGGATGGCTTCGTCGGAGACGCCCAGCTCGGTCGCCACGGCGATCGCCGCCAGCGCGTTGCGCACGTTGTGCAGGCCCGGCAGGTTCAGCTCCACTTCCAGCGGGGGCAGCAGCGTGTCGAGGTGGGTGCGCTGCACGTTGAAGCGCATGCGCGTGCCTTCGGCCTGCACCTCGTAGGCGCGCACCATCGCTTCCTCGGCCAGGCCGTAGGTGGTGATGGGGCGCGACACGAACGGCATGATCTCGCGCACGTTGGCGTCGTCCAGGCACAGCACCGCGCTGCCATAGAACGGCAGGCGCTGCGTGAATTCGATGAAGGCGCTTTTGAGGCGCGCCACGTCGTGGCCGTAGGTATCCATGTGATCGGCATCGATATTGGTCACGATGGCCATCACGGGCAACAGGTTCAGGAACGAGGCGTCGGATTCGTCGGCCTCGACCACGATGTAGTCGCCCTGCCCCAGCCGCGCATTGGCGCCGGCGGAATTCAGCCGGCCGCCGATCACGAAGGTGGGGTCCAGGTCGCCGGCGGCCAGGATGCTGGCCACCAGGCTGGTGGTGGTGGTCTTGCCGTGGGTGCCGGCCACCGCGATGCCGCGCTTCAGGCGCATCAGCTCGGCCAGCATGATGGCGCGCGGCACCACCGGGATGCGCGCGGCGCGCGCCGCGATCACTTCGGGGTTGTCGCCGGCCACCGCGGTCGAGGTCACGATGGCGCCGGCGCCGGTGACGTTGCTGGCCACGTGGCCGATGGCGATCTTCACGCCCAGCTCGGCCAGGCGGCGAGTCACGGCCGACTCGTGCAGGTCGGAGCCGCTGATGGTGTAGCCCAGGTTGAGCAGCACTTCGGCAATGCCGCTCATGCCCGAGCCGCCGATGCCTACGAAATGGATATGTTGGATTCTGTGCTTCATGATGCGCGCCCCGCTGCTTGTTCACATGCGTCGGCGATATGCGCCGCCGCCTCGGGGCGCGCATGCGCGCGGGCCCGTTCTGCGACGGCTTGGAGTTCTTGTCGGTTGCGCTGGCCCAGCCACTGCGCCAGCCACTCGGGCGTCAAGGCGGTCTGCGGCTGCAGCCAGGCGGCCTGCGCGTCGCTCAGGAAGCGCGCGTTGGCGGTCTGGTGGTCGTCGATGGCATGCGGGAACGGCACGAACAGCGCCGCCACGCCCGCCGCCGCCACTTCGGACACCGTCATGGCGCCGGCGCGGCAGATCAGCAGGTCGGCCTGGCCCAGCGCGCCCGCCATGTCGTCGATGAAAGCGCGGCAGTCGGCCGCCACGCCCGCCTGGGCGTAGGCCTGCTGCAGCGCGGGCAGATGCTGTTCGCCGGCCTGGTGGACGACCTCCGGCCGCCGGTCCGGCGGCAGCAGCGCCAAGGCCTGCGGCAGCGTGGTGTTCAGCGCCTGGGCGCCCAGGCTGCCGCCCACCACCAGCAGGCGCAGCGCGCCGCTGCGGCCGGCGTAGCGCGCGGCCGGATCGGGCAGCGCGCACAGGTCGGCGCGCACCGGGTTGCCCAGGGCCTCGCCCTTGGACAGCACGCCGGGGAAGCCGCTGAGCACGCGGCGCGCCATGCGGGCCAGCCACTTGTTGGCGGTGCCGGCCACGGCGTTCTGCTCGTGCACCACCAGCGGCGTGCCGCGCAGCGCCGCGATCACGCCGCCGGGAAAGGCCACGTAGCCGCCCATGCCCAGCACCACGTCGGGGCGCACCTCGGACAGGCGCGACCAGGCCTGCGCGAACGCGCGCACCAGCAGGAACGGCAGCTTCAGCAGCGCCGCCGCCCCCTTGCCGCGCACGCCGGCAAAGCGCAGCGGCACCAGCTCGATGCCGCGCGGCGGCACCAGCCGGCCTTCCATCTTGTCGGGATTGCCCAGCCACAGCACGCGCCAGCCGCGCGCGCGCAGCACGTCGGCCACGGCCAGGCCGGGCATGATGTGCCCGCCGGTGCCGCCGGCCATGATGAGGATGGTGCGCGCGGCCGTCATACCCGTCCTCCGCGCATCATGATGCGGTTTTCCACGTCGACCCGTATCAGCATGGCCAGCGCGCACAGGTTCATCACCACGCCGGAACCGCCGTAGCTCATCAGCGGCAGGGTCAGGCCCTTGGTGGGCAGCAGGCCCAGGCACACGCCCATGTTGATGAAGGCCTGCACGCCGATCCACATCGCCACGCCGTGCGCCACCAGGCCCGCGAAAGTGCGTTCCATGGCGATGGCCTGGCGGCCGATGTCGAAGCCGCGGTACACGATGATGGCGAACAGGATGATCACCAGCATCACGCCGGCAAAGCCCAGCTCCTCGCCCACCACGGCCATCAGGAAGTCGGTGTGCGCCTCGGGCAGGTAGTGCAGTTTTTCGACGCTGGCGCCCAGGCCCACGCCCAGCCATTCGCCGCGGCCCAGCGCGATCAGCGAATGCGACAGCTGGTAGGCGCTGCCGTAGGCGTTGTCTTCGTTCCAGGGGTCCAGGTAGGCGAACAGGCGCGCGCGGCGCCACGGCGACAGCCAGATGAGCATCAGGAAGGTGCCGACCAGCACCGCCAGCAGGCTGCTGAAGTACTTGCCGTTGATGCCGCCCAGGAACAGGATGCCGATGGCGATGGCCACGATCACCATGAAGGCGCCCAGGTCGGGCTCCAGCAGCAGCAGCATGCCCACGCCGCCCAGCGCGACCGCCATGGGCATGAAGCCGCGCGCGAACGCCTGCATGTGTTCCTGCTTGCGCACCGTATAGTCGGCGGCGTAGAGTAGCGCGGCCAGCTTCATCAGTTCGGAAGGCTGGAAGTTCAGCGGACCCAGCGGAATCCAGCGGTGCGCGCCGTTGACTTCGCGGCCGATGCCGGGAATCAGCACGGCGACCAGCAGCACGATCGCCACCCCGAACAGCGGCACCGCCAGGCGCTGCCAGACGCGGATGGGGATGGCCAGGACCACGGCCCCGCCGATCAGGCCGGCGGTGACGAACAGGCCGTGGCGGATCACGAAATAGTAGCGGCCATAGGAGGCGTAGCGCGGGCCGTCGGCCAGCGCGATCGACGCCGAATACACCATCAGCAGGCCGAGCAGCAGCAGCGTCGAGGCCGCGATGACCAGCGGCAGATCGAAGTTGCGCATCTTGGTACGGCCGGGCCGTACGGCGTTGACGCTGGCGGTGAGATCGGCGATCAGGCTCATGCGATCTCTCCACGGTCGCGGGCCAGGTCCTCGACCTCTTCCACGAACACCTGCCCGCGATGCGGGTAGTTGCGGAACATGTCCAGGCTGGCGCAGGCCGGCGACAGCAGCACGGCGTCGCCGGGCTGCGCCAGTTCGGCGGCGCCGCGCACGGCGTCGCGCAGGGTCTCGACGGTCACGCAGTTCACGCCGGTGGCGGCCAGCACCCGGGCGATCTCGGGCGCGTCCACGCCGATCAGCATCACGGCGCGCGCGTGGCGCGAGACCACCGGAATCAGCGGCGAAAAGTCCTGGCCCTTGCCCTGCCCGCCGGCGATCAGCACCACCTGCTGGCCCAGGCCTTCCAGCGCGGCCACGGTGGCGCCCACGTTGGTGCCCTTGCTGTCGTTGATGTAGTCCACGCCGCCGATGGTGCGCACGAACGCGGCGCGATGCGGCTCGCCCGCGTAATCGCGCAGCGCGCGCAGCATCGGGCCCCAGCCCAGGTCCAGGCAGCGCGCCAGCTGCAGGGCGGCCAGCGCGTTCAAGGCGTTATGGATGCCGCGGATGCGCAGGGCGTCGACCGGCATCAGCCGGCTCATGCGGCCCTTGGCGCGCACCGGCTCGGGCGCGTCCTTCTTGCGGCGCGTGGGCGGCGCGGGTTCGTCGAAATCGTTGGGCTCGCAGGCGGTCAGCCAGGCCACGCCCTGGCCCAGCTCCAGGCCCATGTCGCCGACCAGCTCCGGCACGTCGCGGCCGAAGGTGCGCACATTCATGGCGTCGAGCGCCGGCACCATGTCGATGGTGTACGGATCTTCGCGGTTGACGATGGCCACCCGGGCCATCTTCAGCAGGCGCGCCTTGGCGGCCGCGTAGGCCTGCATATCGCCATGCCAGTCCAGGTGGTCCTGCGTGACGTTCAGCACCACGGCCGCGTCGGCCTTGAGCGAGCGCGTGGTTTCCATCTGGAAGCTCGACAGCTCCAGCACCCAGACCTGCGGCAGCGCATCGGCGTCCAGCGCCGTCATCAGCGCGGCCAGCGCCGCCGGGCTGATGTTGCCCGCGGCCACGACCGACAGGCCGCCGGCCTCGATCAGCTGGCGCGTCAGCGCGGTGACGGTGGTCTTGCCGTTGGTGCCGGTCACGGCCAGCAGGCGCGGACGGTATTCGCGCGTCTCGGCCAGTTCGGCCAGCGCGCGTGCGAACAGTTCGATCTCGCCGACGATCTCGATGCGGCGGGCCTCGGCCTCGCGCAGCAGGTCGGCGGCCGGGGCCTGCGTCGGCGCCAGGCCGGGACTGAGCACCACCTGGTCCACGCCGTCGAGCAGCGCGGTGTCGAAAGACCCGTCGCAGCCCAGGCGGTATTCCACTTCGGCCTGCGCCAGCGCGGCGCGCAGCGAGGCCAGTCCGCCCGGTTCGGCGCGCGTGTCGGCCACGCGCAGGCGGGCGCCCTGGCGGGCGCACCAGCTTGCGGCGGCCGCGCCCGTCTCGCCCAATCCGAGGATCAGGACGAGCGGCGCGCCGTCACGGGAGGTTTCCATCGTATTCATCGCAACTTCAAGGTAGAGAGGCCAATCAGCACCAGCATCATGCTGATGATCCAGAAACGCACGACCACCTGGGTTTCTTTCCAGCCGCCCACTTCGAAGTGATGATGCAGCGGAGCCATGCGGAATATGCGTCGACCTGTTCCATAACGTCGCTTCGTGTACTTGAACCAGGTCACCTGCAGCATCACCGAAAGCGTCTCGACCACGAACACGCCGCCCATGATGAACAGCACGATTTCCTGGCGCACGATCACGGCGATGGTGCCCAGCGCGCCGCCCAGCGCGAGCGCGCCGACGTCGCCCATGAAGACCTGCGCCGGATACGCGTTGAACCACAAAAACGCCAGGCCGGCGCCGCCGATCGCGGCGCACAGCACCATCAGCTCGGCCGCCCCGGGGATGTAGGGAAACAGCAGGTACTTGGAATAGTCGACCCGTCCGACCACGTAGGCGAAGATGCCCAGCGCGCTGCCCACCATGACGGTGGGCATGATGGCCAGGCCGTCCAGGCCGTCGGTCAGGTTCACGGCGTTGCTGGTGCCGACGATGACCGCCCAGGTCAGCGCCACGAAGCCCAGCACGCCCAGCGGATAGCTCACGGTCTTGAAGAACGGCACGATCAGGTCGGCGCGCGTGGGCAGCGACATCGTGAAGCCGCTGCCGACCCAGGCCTTGAACAGCGGCCACAGTTCGGTATTGGCCGGTGCCGACACCGCGAACGCCAGATACACGGCGGCCACCATGCCGATGGTGGCCTGCCAGAAGAACTTCTGCCGCGCCGGCATGCCTTCCGGATCGCGATAGACCACCTTGCGGTAATCGTCCATCCAGCCGATCCAGCCGAAACCAAAGGTCACCAACAACACCACCCACACGAAGCGGTTGGTCCAGTCCGCCCACAGCAAGGTGCTGATGGCGATGGAAATCAGGATCAGCACGCCGCCCATGGTGGGGGTGCCGGTCTTGACCAGGTGCGACTCCGGGCCATAGGAGCGCACGGCCTGGCCGATCTTCATTTCGGTCAGCTTGCGGATCACGCGCGGGCCGGCCACCAGGCCGATCAGCAGCGCCGTCGCGCAGGCCAGCACCGCGCGCATGGTGATGTATTCGAACACCCCCAGCGCGCGCACGTCATCCGAAAGCAAGCGGGCGATTTCAAGCAGCATCGTGCTCTCCCTGCCCCTTGGCCGTCATCCCTTCATTCGTCGAAAAAGCCGTCACTACCCGCTCCATGCGCATAAAGCGCGATCCCTTTACCAATACGCAGGACGGGCGCAAGCCGCGCAACGCGGCAACGACTTCGTCTACCGATGCGCAGGCGTGCGCGCCCACACCGAATGCGGCCGCTGCCGCCCGGCTGGCTTCGCCTAGCGTGATGAGCGCGTCGAGCCCATGCTCGCGCGCGTAATTGCCCACCTCTTCATGCATGGCGGGGCCGTTATCCCCGACCTCGCCCATGTCGCCCAGCACCAGGACGCGCGTGCCGTCGACGCGCGCCAGCACTTCGATGGCCACGCGAACCGAGTCGGGGTTCGCATTGTAGGTGTCGTCGATGAGCAACGTCCCGTCACTCAATTTTTTGCGCTGCATGCGGCCGGCCACCGGGCTGAAACCCGCCAGCGCGCGCACCGCGGCGTCCAGCGGCGCCCCCGCCGCGATGGCGCTGGCGATGGCCGCCAGCGCATTGCGCAGGTTGTGCAGGCCGGGCACCGGCAACGCCAGGTCGGCCGTGCCGACCGGCGTCACCACGCGGCAGCGCGTGGCGTCGACGTCGGCCAGGATCTGCTCGGCGTACACGTCCAGGCCGGGCTGCAGACCGAAGCGCAGCACGCGGCGCGGCTCGGCCAGCGCATCCCAGACCGTCGAATACGGCTCGTCGCCCGGATAGACGGCCACGCCGTCGTCGGGCAGCGCGGCGATGGCCGCGCCGTTCTCGTGCGCCACCGCCTCCACGCTGTGCATGAATTCCTGGTGCTCGCGCTGGGCGTTGGTCACCAGCGCCACCGTGGGCGCGGCCAGCGCCGCCAGCTGGGCGATTTCGCCGGGGTGGTTCATGCCCAGCTCGAACACCGCGGCGCGATGGCCGGGACGCAGGCGCAGCAGCGTCAGCGGCACGCCGATGTCGTTGTTCAGGTTGCCGGCGGTGGCCAGGCGGCCTTCCGCGCCGCGCCACTCGGCCAGCATGGCCGAAATCATTTCCTTGGTGGTGGTCTTGCCGTTGCTGCCCGTCACGGCGATGACCGGCAGCGAGAATTGGGCGCGCCAGGCCGCGCCGATGCGCATCAGCGCCACGCGGGTATCGCCCAGCACCAGCTGCGGCAGGCGCGCGCCGGCGACCGGATGCGCCACCACGGCCGCGCAGGCGCCGCGCGCCTCGGCCTGGTCCAGGTAATCGTGCGCGTCGAAATTCTCGCCCACCAGCGCCACGAACAGCTCGCCGGCGTCGATGCGCCGCGTGTCGGTGGACACGCCCTTGACCTGCGGCAGCAGCATCGCCAGGCGCGCCCATTCGCGGTCGTCGAACGGCAGCTTCTCGCCGCCGATGTCCTGGTAGGTCTCGTGGCCCTTGCCGGCCAGCAGCACCACGTCCTCGGGCGCCGAGGCCCAGATGGTCTGCATGATGGCGCGCGCGCGATCGACCTGCACCACGGCATGCGCGGACTCGGGAATGCCGGCCAGGATCTGCCGGACGATGTCTTCGGGCGATTCGCGGCGCGGATTGTCGCTGGACACCACCACGTGGTCGGCCAGCTCGGCCGCGATCCGGCCCATCTCGGGACGCTTGCCCGGATCGCGCTCGCCGCCGCAGCCGAACAGGCAGACCAGGCGGCCCGAGCGCGCGGCGGCGACGGCGCGCAGCGCGGACAGCGCCCGCGACAGCGCGTCGGGCGTATGGGCGTAATCCACCACCACCAGCGGGCCGCGGCCGGTGCCGGCCTGGGCGCCGTTCGAGCCCAGCGGTTCCACGGTCTGCAGGCGGCCGTCCACCGGATCGGTGGCGGCCAGCTCGCGGGCGATCTGCGCGAACGGCAGGCCCAGCTGATACAGCACGCCCGCCACCAGCAGCAGGTTGGAAACGTTGTGCGCGCCCAGCAGGCGCGTGACGATCTGGGCCTCGCCATGCGGCGACACCAGCGTGAAGATCTGGCCCTGGGCGGTCGCCTGCAGGTCGCGCGCGCGCATCCGGGCGGGAATCTCCGGCGCATCGCTCAGGCTGTAGCCCATCGCCAGTTCCGCGGGCAGGCTGGCGATCAGGCGCCGGCCGGCCTCGTCGTCCGCGTTGATCACGGCGGCGGTCAGGCCAGGCCACGTGAACAGGCGCGCCTTGGCCGCTTCGTAGCGCTCCATGGTGCCGTGGTAATCGAGATGGTCGCGCGTCAGGTTGGTGTACGCCGCCAACGCCACGCGCACGCCGTCCATGCGGCCCTGCTCGATGCCGATGGACGAGGCCTCCATGGCCACCGCCTTGGCCCCGGCGTCGCGCATGGCGGCCAGGGTGCGGTGCACGGTCAGCACGTCGGGGGTGGTCAGCTCGCCGCCCAGCGTCTGCCCGTCGGGCAGCACCGCGCCCAGCGTGCCGATGGTGCCGCAGGGCTTGTCGTTGCGGCTGAGCGCATGGGCGATCCATTGCACCGAAGACGTCTTGCCGTTGGTGCCCGTCACGGCCACCACCGCCAGCGCGGCCGACGGCCGGCCGTACCAGGTGTCGCCCAGCTCGCCCAGCAGGGCGCGCAGGCCGGTCACCGGCAGCATCTGCGCCTGCCCGGCCGCGGCCTCGATGGCCGCGCTGGCGGGCGCTTCGAACAGGACCGCGCTGGCGCCCAGCGCCAATGCCTTATCTATATAGAGGCGTCCATCGCTGGACAGGCCCGGGCAGGCGACGAACACGTCGCCCGGCTCGATATCGCGGGAGTCCAGCTTGAGGTGCGCGGTCAGCGAGACGCGCGCATGCAACCACGCCACGATCTCGGCGACCGTGGCGGCGGGGGAAGTAGAGAGGAAGCCTTTGGCGCTCATCTGCCTGGCTCCTTGAGACCAGCAACAATTGTGGATTCGAAGGGCGCGTCCGGACGCACCCCCATCAGCCGCAGGCCGCCTCCCACGATCTGGGAGAACACCGGCGCGGCGATCGCGCCGCCGTAATAGCCGCCGACGGTCGGTTCGTCGATGGACACAGCCACGACGATCTTGGGATCGGACACCGGCGCGAAGCCCACGTACGAACTGCGGTAGCGCTGCTTGCTGTACTTGCCGTCGACGATCTTGCGCGCGGTGCCGCTCTTGCCGGCCACGCGGTAGCCCTGCACCTGCGCGGCCTTGGTGCCTTCGGGACCGGCGGCGGCCTCGAGCATGCCGCGCACCAGCGCGGTGGTCTTGGGCGTATAGATCTTGACGCTGGTGGGATCGCTGTCGCGCTTGACCAGCGTGAGCGAGACCATGTCGCCGTTGCGCGCGAAGACGGTATAGGCGCGCGCCACCTGCAGCAGCGACACCGACAGGCCGTAGCCGTAGGCCATGGTGGCCTTTTCGATCAGGCGCCAGCGGTCCCAGGGACGCAGGCGGCCGGGCGCGGCGCCGGGGAATCCCACCTGGGGGGCCTGGCCCAGGCCCAGTTCGGTGAAGCGGTCCCACATCTCGCGGGATTCCAGCTTCTCGGAGATCATGGTCATGCCGATATTGCTGGACTTGCGCAGCACGCCGGCCACGTCCAGCGTGCCGTTGCGGCTCACGTCGCTGATCGTGCTGCCCTGGTACTGGAAGCGGCCATTGCCGGTCTCGAACAGGGTCTTGGTGCTGATGCGGCCCAGGTCCAGCGCCAGCGCGGCGGTGAACGGCTTCATGATGGAGCCGGGCTCGAAGGTATCGGTGATCGCCTGGTTGCGCAGGTTGGCGCCGTGGAAGGTTTCGCGCTTGTTGGGATCGAAGGTCGGCACGTTGGCCAGCGCCAGGATCTCGCCGGTATGCACGTCCACGACCACGGCGGTCGCGCCCTTGGCCTGGTGCTTGTCCATGGCGTCTTTCAGGGCCTTGAACACCAGGTACTGCAGGCGGGTGTCGATGGACAGGCGCAGGTCGCGGCCGTCGACCGGCAGGGTCACGGCCTGCACGTCCTCGATGACGCGGCCCAGCCGGTCCTTGATCACGCGGCGGCTGCCCGGGCGGCCGGAGAGCTGCTGGTTGAACGTGAGTTCGACGCCTTCCTGGCCCTGGTCCTCGACGCTGTTGAAGCCCACCACGTGGGCCATCACGTCGCCGTCCGGATAGTAGCGGCGGGTTTCGGGCTGCTGGTGTATGCCGGGCAGGCCCAATTGCTTGATCTGGTCGGCCACGTCCATGGCGACCTGGCGCTTCAGGTAGACGAAGTTCTTGTCCTCGTCGACCAGGCGGCGGCGCAGGTCGGCCACCGGCATCTCCAGCAGCTTGGCCAGCGAGTCGAGCTGCGCCGCCGTGGCCTGCTTGGCGTCCTCGGGAATCGCCCAGATGGCGCGCGCCGGCACGCTGGAGGCCAGCACCGCGCCGTTGCGGTCCAGGATCTTGCCGCGCGTGGCGGGCAGGGTCAGCGTGCGCTCGTAGCGGCGCTCGCCCTGCTGCTGCAGGAATTCGGTGGACAGCCCCTGCAGGAACAGGGCGCGGCCGGCCAGCACGACGAACCCGCCGAACAGCAGGATCAGCACCAGGCGCGCGCGCCAGGTGGGCAATTGCCCGCGCAGCACCGGGTTGTCGAAGAAGGGCACCCGCTTCATTGGGCACCTCCGGCGGTGGAGACGGGCGCCTGGTTCAGATAGAGCGTGCGGTCCGGAACGATGGAGATCATCTTCAGGCCCTCACGCGCGATGGCGTCCACCCGCGCGTTGCGGGCGAGTTCGGCGCGCGCCAGCTGCAGGCGCCGCCAGTTGGTTTCCAGGTCGCGCGCCTGGGCCTGATCGCGCCCCAGCTCGATGAAGAGCTGGCGCGACTGATACCGGCTGGTGACCAGGGAAATGGCCGACAGCATCAGCAAAGCCGCAACGATCAGGTTGACGCGACCCATCAGCGGCGCCCTCCCTTGCCGCCGCGCCGCGGCGGCGGAGCCAGATCGCTGCCCGGCAGGGAGCCGATCTTGACGAACGCGGCGCCGCCCTCTGCGGGCAGCGGGGTTTCCGTGCGTTCGGCCACGCGCAGGATGGCGGAGCGGGCGCGCGCGTTGCCCGAGACTTCGTCGTCCTCGGCCACCACGCGGCCCAGGGAACGCAGCACCGGCTGGGGCATTTCGCTTTCACGCAGCGGCAGGCGCGCATGCGCGGCAGCCGGACGAGCCGCCGCCGCGATGCACTGCTTGACCATACGGTCTTCGAGCGAATGAAAGCTGATCACCGCCAATCTCCCCCCCGGAGCCAGCAGGTCTAGAGCTGCCGCGAGGGTGCGCGCGAGCTCTTCGAGTTCCCGATTGATGTAAATCCGTAAAGCTTGAAAGGTGCGTGTGGCCGGATGCTGCCCCTTTTCGCGCGTGCGGACGGCGCCGGCGACGCACTCGGCAAGCTCGAGCGTGGTGCGCAGCGGCCTTGTTGCGCGGCGAGCAGCAATCGCCTTTGCAACCTGAAAAGCAAACCGTTCTTCGCCATAATCCGCTATGACCTCCCGCATCTCATCCACACTGGCTTGCGCCAGCCAATCCGCCACCGTGGGACCACGAGTGGTGTCCATCCGCATGTCGAGCGGGCCGTCTCGCATGAACGAGAAACCGCGCTCGGCATCGTCGATCTGAGGCGACGAAACGCCCAGATCCAGCATCACGCCATCGACCTTGCCGATGCCGCGCTGCTGCAATTCTTCGGCCATGGTGGCGAAGCCGCCATGCACCACGGTGACCCTCGGGTCCGCTGCCGCCAATACATTGGCGACGGCGATCGCCTCCGGGTCCTTGTCGAACACCACCAGCCGCGCGTCCGGGCCGAGACGGCCGAGCAGCTCGCGGCTGTGCCCGCCGCGGCCGAAAGTGCCGTCGACGAAGACGCCGCTTTGCGCCCGCGTAGCCGCAGCCGGCCCGCCTTGCTCTTGCGACCGTGCCGCGCCCTTGCCGCCGAAGCCGGCCAGCAGTAACGCGTCCACCGTCGGCTCCAGCAAGACGGGCCGATGTTCGAATTCCATAACTTTTTCAGAACGAAAACTGATTCAACACATCCGGCATACCCTTGGCCAGGTCCTCAGCCTCGCGGCTGGCCAGGGTAGCGGCGTCCCACAGCTCGAAGTGCGCGCCCAATCCGAGCAGCATCACATCGCGCGTCATACCGGAAGCGTTGCGCAGTTCAGGCGCGATCAGGACCCGGCCCGAGCCGTCCAGTTCCACGTCCTGAGCGTTGCCCAGCAACAGCCGCTGCAACGCGCGGGCCGACATGGGAAACGCGGCGATCTGCTCGCGCTTCTTTTCCCACTCGGGCCGCGGGTAGACCAGCAGACAGCCGTCGGGGTGGCGAGTCAGGGTCAGCCGGCCATCGGCCTGCGACATGAGCGCGTCACGATGCCGGGTCGGAATCGAGATCCGTCCCTTGGCATCCAGCGTGAGCGCGCTGCTTCCCTGAAACACCACTTTTACCCCACTTAATTGCACAATTTCCTACTATTTCCCACTCTACGGTATGGGAAAGGGGCGGTCAAGGGAGAGGTTGCAATTTTTTCAATCACAACAAGGACTTAGGCCAATATGTAAATCCGCAAAAACAAAAACCTCCCAATAAATCAGGAGGTTGCGGCACTATCTAAAAGTCCTTCTTCAGAAGTAGCGGCTAACAATGGCTTTGCATTGTTTTACGATCGGTCCTTCGCTCCTATTGGCGAGGCTTCCCACCGCCTGCGGCGTCCGGGGCCGCCCGAAAAATGGCGCAGCCCGGTCCGCCCGGCGCCGGGACGGCCGCGCATTCGAGAATGAGTTGCAAGACGGGTCTATAGGCCGGATTCTGTACACCAGGTTGCCCTGGCGGACGATCATTCCTCTGCGCGGACCATTGCTGGGCCGCTGTAGCCATCTACCCGCATGCTCGGACGGAGCCGCCCTTCGCAGCCCGAAGGCCGCACGCATGCCTATTTGATGTTGCTCCGGATAGAGGTTGCCGCGTTTCACCCTGCGATGCCGCCGCCCGTTGCCGGACGGCGCGATACGGAGATGGCCGTACCTGTGCGCGCGCCGCGCGCCCGCCCCGCAGACTCGTCTCTGTGGCCCTGTTCCTCAACCGCGCCCGGGGACGCGGCCGGACGGCCGTTAGCCGTTATCCTGCCCTGTGGAGTCCGGACCTTCCTCGATGGATTCGCATCCACCGCGATCGCCCGACCCGTCTTGCGGTTCGTATTCTAGTACAGGTGGCGGCTCCGTCCCCCAAGGCCCGCGCCACCGCCGACGCCCGCGCGGGTTCCTGCGACAATACGCCTTGATTCGCACAGACGCAGACGCTGCTCCATTACATGGCACTCGCTACTCTCATCACCCTTACCGACATCCAGCTCGCCTACGGCCACCATCCGCTGCTGGACCACGCCGATTTCGCCATCCAGGCCGGCGAGCGCATCGGCCTGATCGGCCGCAACGGCGCCGGCAAGTCGTCCCTGCTGAGGCTGCTGGACGGCCGCACCCTGCCCGACGACGGCGACATCGCCCGCAGCTCGGGCCTGCGCGTGGCCACCGTCGAGCAGGAGCCCGAGCTCGACGAGAACGCCACGGTCTTCGACGTGGTCTGCAATGTGGAAGGCGACCACGAAGACTGGCAGCGCCCTTCGCGCGTGCGCGCCGTGATCGAAAAGCTCGGCCTGCCCGCCGACGCGCAGATCGCCGGCCTGTCCGGCGGCACGCGCAAGCGCGTCGCGCTGGCCCGCGCGCTGGTCGACGAACCCGATCTGCTGCTGCTCGACGAACCCACCAACCATCTCGACTTCGACGGCATCGCCTGGCTGGAAGACATGCTGCGCGGCTGGAAGGGCGCCGCGGTCATCATCACCCACGACCGCCGCTTCCTGGACGCCATCGCCACCCGCATCGTCGAACTGGACCGCGGCCGGCTGCTGAGCTTTCCCGGCAATTTCTCGCAATGGCAGGAACGCAAGGCCCAGTGGCTGGAATCCGAACGGCTGGAGCAGGCCCGCTTCGACAAGCTGCTGGCCCAGGAGGAAGTCTGGATACGCAAGGGCGTGGAGGCGCGCCGCACCCGCAACGAAGGCCGCGTGCGCCGCCTGGAGCGCCTGCGCGTCGAACGCGCCGAACGCCGCGAGCGCGTGGGCAACGTATCGCTGGCGCTGGCCGAGGGCCAGCGTTCCGGCAAGCTGGTCGCCGAACTCGAGCACGTCAGCAAGGCCTTCGGCGAAAAAGTCGTGGTGGACGATTACTCCACCACCATCCTGCGCGGCGACCGCATCGGCATCATCGGCCCCAATGGCGCCGGCAAGACCACGCTGCTCAAGCTGATCCTGGGCGAAATGCAGCCCGACAGCGGCGCCACCCGCATGGGCACCAACGTCTCGGTCGCCTACTTCGACCAGATGCGCGCGCAGCTGGACGAGAACGCCACGCTGGTCGACATCATCAGCCCGGGCAGCGAATGGGTCGAAATCGGCGGCGCCCGCAAGCACGTCATGAGCTACCTGGGCGATTTCCTGTTCTCGCCGGCACGCGCCGGCTCGCCGGTGCGCAGCCTGTCGGGCGGCGAACGCGCGCGGCTGCTGCTGGCCCGCCTGTTCGCGCGGCCCGCCAACGTGCTGGTGCTGGACGAGCCCACCAACGATCTCGACATCGAAACGCTGGAGCTGCTCGAAGAGCTGCTCCAGGAATACGCAGGCACCGTGCTGCTGGTCAGCCACGACCGCGCCTTCCTGAACAACGTGGTCACCCAGACCATCGCCTACGAAGGCCATGGCCGCTGGCGCGACTACGTCGGCGGCTACGACGAATGGCTCGCGCAGCGGCCCGCGCCGGCCGCGCCCGCCGAGGAGGCCGCGCCCGTCGCCAGGCCGGCCGACGACGGCGCGGCGCGCGCCAAGGCCGCGCGTCCCAAGCCGGCGCGCGCCGCCAAGATGAACTCGTGGGAGCTACGTGAACTGGAAGGCCTGCCCGACGCCATCGCGGCGCTGGAAGCGCAGCAGGCCGAACTGGCCGGCAAGCTGGCCGACGGCAGCCTGTACCGCGACGCGCCGGCCGAGGTCGAACGCATCAACAGCGAATTGGCCAAGCTGGAAAGCGAGCTCGAAGAACGCTTCGCGCGCTGGGAACTGCTGGAAGCGCGGCGCGAAAGCTCGCTGTGATCCGACGCGCCATATCTATATAGCGCACCTGCGAAGGGCTGCCCGCGAGGCAGCCCTTTTTCCGTCTCAGACGTGGGCGCGCCAGGCCAGCGCCTCGCCCGCGGCCAGCGGCACCAGCGTGGTGTCGCCGAAAGGCAGGTCCTCGGGCACCGTGTAGGCTTCGCGCACCAGCGTCAGCGTGCCGGTGTTGCGCGGCAGGCCGTAGAAGTCCGGGCCGTGGAAGCTGGCGAAGCCTTCCAGCTTGTCCAGCTTGCCGGCCGCGTCGAACGCGGTCGCGTACAGCTCCATCGCGTGCAGCGCCGTGTAGCAGCCGGCGCAGCCGCAGGCATGTTCTTTCAGGCCGCGCGCATGCGGCGCGCTGTCGGTGCCCAGGAAAAAGCGCGGGCTGCCGCTGGTGGCGGCCTCGACCAGCGCCTGACGATGCGTTTCGCGCTTGAGGATCGGCAGGCAGTACCAGTGCGGACGCACGCCGCCCTGGAAGATCGCGTTGCGGTTGTACAGCATGTGCTGCGGCGTGATGGTCGCGGCGATCGGCCCTTCGGCGTCGCGCACGTAATGCGCGCCCTCTTTGGTGGTGATGTGCTCGAACACGACCTTCAGCGCCGGGAAGGCGCGGCGCAGCGGCAGCATCACGCGCTCGACGAACACCGCCTCGCGGTCGAACACGTCGATCGACGGGTCCGTCACTTCGCCATGCACCAGCAGCGGCATGCCGCATTTTTCCAGCGCCTCGAGCGCCTTGGTGCATTTGCCCAGCAGATCGGTCACGCCCGCGTCCGAGTTGGTCGTGGCGCCGGCGGGGTACAGCTTGACCGCATAGACCTGGCCCGACTCGTGCGCGCGGAAGATCTCCTCGGCCGAGGTGTTGTCGGTCAGGTAGAGCGTCATCAGCGGCGTGAACGCGGCGGGATTGCCGCCCGCCTTGGCCAGCGCCTCCAGGATGCGGCCGCGATAGGCCAGCGCCTGTTCGGTGTTGGTCACCGGCGGACGCAGGTTCGGCATGATGATGGCGCGCGCGAACTGCCGCGCGGTGTCGGCCACCACCGCCTCCAGCGCCGCGCCGTCGCGCAGGTGCAGGTGCCAGTCGTCCGGCCGGGTGATGGTGAGCTGGGTCGTGTTTTGCGTGGACATGGAAAGCTTCTTAGTCTGCCAGCGGCATGCCCCGTTCGGCCAGCGCGCAGAACATCGCGCTGCCCAGGGGAATGACGGCGTCGTTGAAATCGAAATGCGAGTTGTGCAGCACGCAGCCGGAATCGGCTCCGCCCTGCCCCAGCCGGAAATAGGCGCCCGGCTTGCTCTGCAACATGAAAGAGAAATCCTCGGAGCCCATGGACGGCACCAGGTCGCGCACCACGTTCTCCTTGCCTATCATTTCGGTGGCGATGTCGGCCACCAGGTTCGCGTGCTGCGGCGTGTTCAAGGTGGCGGGATAGATCCGTTCGTAGATCACTTCGGCCGTGCCGCCGAACGCGCCGGCGATGGCCGAGACTAGCTCGCGCATGCGCGTCTCCACCATTTCCTGCACCGACTTGCGGAACGTGCGCACGGTGCCCACCATCTTCGCTTCGCGCGGAATCACGCTCATCGCGCCGGGATGGCCGGCCTGCAGCGAGCCGATGGACACCACCGCCGAATCCAGCGGATTCACGTTGCGCGACACGATGGTTTGCAAGGCCGTGATGATCTGTCCCGCGATGGTGACGGGGTCGATGGTCTGATACGGATGCGCGCCGTGGCCGCCGCGTCCGGTTATCTGGATCTCGAAGCGGTCGGCCGCCGCCATCATCGGTCCGGGATTGATGCCCACCGTGCCCGGCTTCAGGCCGGGCCAGTTGTGCAGCGCGTAGATCGCGTCGCACGGAAAGGTATCGAACAGGCCGTCTTCCAGCATGGCGCGCGCGCCGCCGCGCCCTTCTTCCGCGGGCTGGAAAATCAGCACCGCGGTGCCGTCGAAATTGCGCGTCTGCGCCAGATACTTGGCCGCGCCGATCAGGATGGCCGTGTGGCCGTCGTGGCCACAGCCGTGCATCAGGCCGGGCTTGGTCGACTTGTGGCCGAAGTCGTTGTCTTCCGTCATCGGCAGCGCGTCCATGTCGGCGCGCAGCCCTATCATGCGCCCGCTGTCGCAGCGCTTGCCGCGGATCACGCCCACCACGCCGGTCTTGCCGATGCCACGGTGCACCTCGATCCCCAGCGCCTCCAGCGCGCCCGCGACAATCCCGGACGTCCGCACTTCCTCGAAACCCAGCTCGGGATGCGCGTGCAAATCGCGCCGCAGCGCCGTCAATTCGTCATGAAACAGCCGAATCGATTCCAACGGAGAACGTGCGTACATAGGAGGTTACAGAAAGACGATAGAGTAGGAAGAATCTGTGCATTTTAGTTGCTACAGAGGATAAATGCCTTTGTCTTTAGGGTAGAGACACGTTATGCTCCGCCCGCAGGACAATTTTTCCAACAGCCAGAGAAGGAGCGCCGCATTATGGCCACAACCTCCAAACCCGCGACCGCGCGCAAGCCGAACGCTGCATTCATGAAGCCCCTGACCCCCAGCGCCGAATTGGCTGCTGTCATCGGCTCGGAAGCCGTGCCGCGTACCGAGGTCACCAAGAAGATCTGGGAATACATCAAGAAGCACAACCTGCAAGATGCCAGCAACAAGCGCAACATCAACGCCGATGCCAAGCTGCGCCCGATCTTCGGCAAGGATCAGGTCACGATGTTCGAACTGACCAAACTGGTCAACGCACATCTGAAGTAAGCAGGCAAAGGGCGTACCCCGTACGTCCCTGCCTCCAGCTCGCCTCGACGCCCTGGCTCCAGTGCCGGGCGAGCCTTCCGACCCACGCCTGGCGCCTTCCTCCGCCTGCGGCAGCCATGCCGGCAGCGCAGCGACTCCCCTACCTCCGCACTTCCTCTCCAAGCCTTCGCGCCTGAGCGCTGCTTGCGGCCGTCCAATGGAAAAGGCCGGCATATGCCGGCCTTTGCGTGGGTCTGCGCGAATCAGGCGTACGTGGTGGGCGCAGAGCCTTCCAGCAGCGCCAGCCAGCCCTTGATGAGGCGATACAGCACCCACACCACGGTGGCGGCCAGGCCGATCCAGCCGATGAAAATAAGCGTGGCGATCGCGCTGATGGCAAGCCACAGCAAGGCCCACCAGAAAGTGCGCAGCAGCCAGTCGAAGTGGGAGGCGTACACGGTGCCCGCGGCGTCGGAGCGCTTGACGTACATCAGCACGACGGCGGCCAGCGTGGCGATGCCCAGAAATCCACTCGTCAGAAAGCCCAGCGCGTACAGGCCGTAGGCCACGTGGGTCAGCGTGCGCAGATCTAAAGTCGTACCGGGCACGGGGGTCTGGGGATCACTCACGATAACGCTCCAACGAATTGACTCGGTCAATCTTACCGCACAAAGTCGACCCGCCCACGGCCGTTGTTATTTCGGCACATTCAATGCTGGCGCGGCTTGCAGCCTGATCGCAGGTTTGCGCAAGACAAAGAAAAACCCCACAGCGCGAGCTGTGGGGTTTCGGGATTGGCGCCTGACAATGACCTACTTTCACGGACGTCCGTCCACTATCATCGGCGCAAAGGCGTTTCACTGTCCTGTTCGGGATGGGAAGGAGTGGGACCACCTCGCTATGGTTGTCAGGCATAGCTGTTCGAACGCCTGCCCATGCTGGCAAACGCTCCGATTCTGGAGCCGGCCCTGCCGGCGCGCGCCTGGAGACTTGCTCGACAAGCGCCCGCGGAGGGCTCTCATAAAAAACAAAACCCCACAGGATTTACCTGTGGGGTTTTGAGGAATAAAAGCCTGACGATGACCTACTTTCACAGACGTCCGTCCACTATCATCGGCGCAAAGTCGTTTCACTGTCCTGTTCGGG